>Ga0123357_10013624_pt1 | contig 10567 bp, 9 predicted proteins | sample TergutEmb28metaG_FD_89873 | JGI IMG/M metagenome (GOLD analysis project Ga0123357, IMG submission 89873) | Embiratermes neotenicus P4 segment gut microbial communities from Petit-Saut dam, French Guiana - Emb289 P4 | ecosystem: Host-associated > Arthropoda: Insects > Digestive system > Gut ...
ATAGGATGATTATGAATGAATATGGGGGATGGGAGAAATTCATTTCCTATATAAGGTAGTGGAGTGATAGAAAATTTATGAAATGTTTGGATAAAAAAACAAATTATGGCTTTTTTTTTTTTTTTTGTATTGCTCACATACTAGAAGGACACTGAAGATTCAGCTGTTTTAAATGTTCCTTCCCATGTTTTGCAAGACAGATGTTACATGCTTTCTTTATATCGTGGTAATGTTTACATACAGTCATAATTGGTGAGGTTTATGACCTTACCAAATTGTTTCCATCATCAGCTCATACCTCAAAGAGAACAGAGCCTGTCTGTATTGTCAAGTCCTATCTTGGCAAGGTATTGTCAGAGTTGTACGTAGGTTTCCACGTAAGGTATCTTCCAGTTTTAAAGAAAAGTAAAATATACTTACAGATTTTAGTGAAAATCCCAAATATGAAATTTCATAAAAATCAATTAGTGGGATTCACAGCGTTCCATGTGGACAGACAGACCGACAGACAAACAGAAGGATATGGAAAAACTAATAGTTGATTTTTGCAAGTGTTTTGCAAATGTGCCTGAACAGGAAACATTTATGGGCTATTTTAGCACACTAGAATAGGTGAAAAGGTAGGATTCATGATTGTTCATTATTCCAGCCATACCAGGTTTTATCTTGTTTTGTCTTGTTATTTGTTGATGGTCACAGAAATGAATAAAGAGTGCTTTGCAGATATTCTTCGAATTGCACATAGAAGTACTTGTTTTTCATTGGCTTTAATGTGTTCCATACTGTAGAAATTTTGACCACCCTTGTTGCGGTGTGTCAACTATATACTAAAGCAGCAACCTTAATTATGGCTGTAACTGTTATGCCTTATTCCGGTTGGCTGCCCATCTTGCAGTACCTCACATCAGTGACTGCAGTGCTGAGCAGTAAAGTATGGTTCCTTTCATAGAAAATATGTTATTTGTAAAGCAAATTGTAAATAACTCATTAATTGCTGTGTAAGAATACATTTACATAAAATAAAAGTGGAGTACACATGCTGCCAAATGTTTGTGTTGCTGGTTTATTTATGGTTTATTTAATAGCCCTCTTGGTACTTAAACTGTATTGTGGCAAATGGTAGGATGCCTTCTGAATAAGGAATTGTAAAGGATGTGAAAGGAAGTAGTCAGAGTCTAATGTGAGGTAATATCTTGACATTTGTGAGATTTTAAATTTTCATAACACTGTATTTGAGAACTTAGGTCTTCAGGGATGTGACACTATGTTGCTGGGTAATTTTTTCCTGGTATTTTGAATTATTGTAGTACTTTCATTGTTAAGGGCCAAGCAGACAAGGAAACAAAATTTTTAACCTGTCATACAATGCAAAAGACAGAGTAATTTATTAATGTTACTGGACAATGGTAATTCAGAAAACTAAAATAGTTCACACAGATAAAAGATATGATGATGATGATGATGATGATGACGACGATAATGATGATGATGACGATAATGATACTCAGACCAAGAGTTCACTTCCTGGTTCTTCTTGACATGTCTCTTCCTCATCCTTCATAGTTGTACTCCAACTTCCTATAACCATCAATCTATACAAATTCCTCTTGTTGTTCCAGTTAATGGCTGATTGACGGCTGTCCTCCTGCTGTGGGAAATTCAGAATGTTCATATGCATTGTCAGACATGTATTTTTAGGACTTGGAAAATCCCATTAACCCTTTAAACGCCAAGTTAAATCCCATCTGCCATTTTCTGGCATTATTAGGAGCTCACCATATTTTCCACGTTAGCGTGTTAAGGGTTAAATGGAGACAGTCCAGGGAAAACAGGATCAAGTGGGGCATGTGTGCATAATCCATTTTTAAGTGCATTAATAAGTGATCTACATGAAGAAAGTAGGGATCTGTTGGCTTTAGAGGGGCAAAAGTAAATTTGCTTTTGAATGTCATGTTTTGGAGAAATGAGTTGAGTAGTTTGCAGGGTACCTGTGAGGATAGACAGTGATATCCTTCTCATGTGCTTCCATTTTATGTATTTTGTCTCAAGAATTCAGTATGAATGGAAATGTTTACCCTATTTTGATCTATATTACTGAAGTATACTGTTGCATAATTAGTTGAATGCTAATATTGGAAGGAACTAGTTGTTTTCTTTTATAACAGAGTGACTAGAAGAAAGTTCTACCCAGAAATTTGAAGCTTTAAAATGAATTCAAATTACAGCCATGGTGATAGGCTAATCATGGCAATGTGGGCTCCATGCATGAAGATTTCTTTTCTGATAAGTGACACTGTAACAGATCTGCCCTGTAAAAGCCCTTTTTTTTTTACCGTCTTTCATTAGATTCTCCTTGCAGTGTATTCAAGTCAATTAAGAAATAATAGCAGTTAAAAATTTCCCACATGACTCATCTTGTATAAAACATAGAAGAAGTTAGAAAGAATATCAGATCGATTTATTCAAGATTGTAAGACCCTGAATGTGGTACCATGGTTTCTGAGGAATATTCTGCCGCACTGTTCATGATATGTCACTTCAGATAAGAAGAAATAGCTCATGAAAGAGTGACCTGTTGTGACTACTCTCTGCTGTTTCCATACTCTCTTTTATACTTATTTCATTATTTTGTATTTCTGCCTAGCTTGTTTTCTTCCCAGAGGTTACTTTTAGCATCTGCATTTTTGAACCTTGAAGACATCCGTTGTCGTACAAAAGACGGTATCCATAGTTGTACCAATTAGACTTTTAATGTCTTGCCTACTGTCTCAGTTTTGGGTTTCACACCTCACTGTTAATTTGTTTTGTAAAACTTCATAGAAGCGTCATCTCCATTTCTTGTCCTCTGCTTGCGTCTGTCTCAAATATGTAATGTGTCAAAACAGTTTTACCTTGCTTATGAGTTACCATATGAAATATGCAGGTGTTGTATACATAATCACTACTATTACAGAGCTTGAGAGCAAACTGTTCATTTAATATAATTATTCTGCCCATTTAGTATATAAGACAGGTTTTGAAGTTCAACAGCCCTTTATTACAGACATTGCATTGTAACAGGAATGTTTTCCTGTCCCTAGATATGTGCATTATTTCATGCCTGCTCTGTATTCATTAACTCCATGATGCAGACCTGACAGTTATTCAGCTCCAGGAATACCATTATTATAGATTCTGAGAAGTTACTACTTTAATTAAAAAAGCTTGCCTTTTTTCTGCTTATATACACTTCCTGTAGAGAGCTATAATTTTGCCTGTCACTTTATATGAGCGTGAAACTTGGTCTCTCACATGAAGAGAAGTTAGGCTGAGAATGTTTGAGAGTGGGGGCCTGACGGAGATATTTGGACCTAAAACAGGAGATGAGCAGGAGACTGGAGGATATTGCATAGTGAGGAGCTAAATGATTTTTATGTGTTATTCAGGTGATGAAATCAAGAAGAATGAGATGGGCAGGGTGTGTAACTTTAATGGTGAAGAGGAGATTTGCGTGCAGGGTTTTAGTGGGGAAACCTGAAGGAAGGAGACCACCTAGTAGATGTAGGATTAGATGGGTCAATGATATTTAAATAGATCTTGGAGATGTAGTGTGTAAGGGTGTGGCCTGGATCCATCTGGTCTAGGGTAGGGACATGTGGTGGGTTAGTGCGAACACAGATAGAAATCTTCAGGTTCCATAAAGTGTGGGGAATTTCTTGAACATCTCAGGAAAAATTAGCTTGTCAAGAAGGACACTGCTCCATGGAGGTGGTTAGTTATTAGTTCCAATTCCTGTGGTCACAAGATAGTTTTCTAAGGTGGATTGCACTAATAATGTACATTCTTGCCTGCATTTAGGCAAAGAGTTTTCTCCAGCATGTCTAAACCTCTTCTGACCTACCCCACCTTTTTGAAATGCAAGTGGACACATCATGTTTATTATTGTTGTATGCTACCTTCTTTGCGTGGTTATTTCTTGTTACTCTAAGATCTATTCTAATATTATCCTCCAGTCTGATAAAGAACTGGTAGGTGCCAAGTATCATAATTCTGTTTGGTGTCCATTCTTATGATTTGTAAATAGTAACATTTGTGTTGCAGGTGACTCAGGGTACAAACCATATGTGACTTCTGAACCTGATGTGACTGCAGTTTCCCTTGATGGGACAGAGGACTTCCTTGTGCTTGCTTGTGATGGGCTGTGGGACTTTGTCACAGAGGAGGAGGCAGTAATGGCTGTGTATGAGCAGATAGCTGAAGCACCAGGTAGGGACACATCTCATGTTAAATGATTTGGTGAACAGTTCTGTTCATTTTACCCTGAACACTAAAGCATCAAGGACACCTGATACACTTCCTTTTATCTTCTGAAGTATTGTGCTATACAATGTCAGCAGTTTTGGGGCAATGTTGACTGATTATTAGGTTATTTAACAATGCTATTTCAACTCAACAAGTGCAGTCATTCTTGAGAAACCAGTAGTTGCACATCTTGTATAGAAGAAATTCTGATTTCTGGAACTGTAGGTTTCATTTTTTTGTTCACAGGAGCCCACAAAAGTTCAAGGTTGTGTATAAGATTTTGTAACAGATTAATTCTTTGCGATAAGGGTTTTTTTGAAACTCCACCCAATCCCAGTACAGGACAGCTACCCTGTATCAGGTGTCCATAGCTCTTAACGATATTTGTAGCTAGCATCCACATCTAGAAACTGCTGTCTCATTCCACAGGATGAGTATGGCCATGCTATGTTGATAGTAGTTATAAAAAGTCATAGTAAGTAGGATTGACTGGCTAAGCATTTGGGAGGAGGCACCCATGCCCAAGTGAAAATGGAAGCCCCAATCCACCATTTCTTCATCACCAGAAATACTCTAAATAATACATAGAATTGTTGGTGGCGTTGAGAAAATGGTGTATGTATGTATGTATCTCTCTCTGTGTGTGTGTGTGTGTGTGTGTGTGTGTGTGTGTGTGTGTATAACATATCAGTGTGAAATTATGGTCACAAAAAAAATTCGTCCCGACAGCCTTGTTGCACTCATAGCACACCGCACACCAATGTTAATGTTAGGCAGTGGTACATAATGGATTAACATGGGATTTTCTGCAGATCAGTACATGTTAATCTGAGAGTTCTTGTATCCACTGAAATAAAACCAAGCTTCATTGCTAAAGAGAGTGAGGATCATTACCATGTTCATAAGAGTGTGCCACTTGTCCCTGTCCTGAGTTAGATCATTCTAGTCCACATCCTCCCATCCTTTTTCTTTAGCATCAATTTAATATTCTCAAATCTACACTCAGGACTTCCAAGTGGTCACTGTTCTTCAGGTTTCCCCATCAAAACCCTGTATGCATTTCCTTTCTCCCCACTACATGCCATTTGCTTCCCCCATCTCATTCTCGATGATTTGATTACCGGAATCACATTTCGCAAGGGGTACAAACCGTGAAGGCTCCCACTATGCAGTTTTTTTTCTCCCCTCCCCAGTTTCCTCTTCAAAGAATACATATGAAAAGTTCATGTACACGTACATATTTTTATAAGATCCATGTTATTCTAATTTTAGAACCCTACATGAAGTGTTGGTTTACCCTCAGAAGTTTGCATCAGCATTATGTTGGTGTCATCTGTGTTATTATTTGTTTTATAATGCTATGAGGCTGGTAATAGGGTGATTGGTGAATGATTAGTTATAAAGGATTTGGAAGAAACTGTAAGGGCCTAATTGAGGTACTCTCCCAGCATTTGCCTAGAGGGACTGAGGGAAATCACGAAAATCTTCATTCTTTATGCTCTGCTGGCTGATATTTGAACCAGGTATTCCCTTGATTATGATTTTAGATTTCCTGCTACACCAGTATGCCTAGTGTTGTTATTGTTACAGTGAGGAATTAACATGTATGAAAATGTAGTGGCTAATAGTGGCATGGGGTTCAGGGTATATGTCTGTTTTAACAAAGAAACTGGCACATTATAGCCTACATTATTCTGACAGTGAGAGTGAAGGCACAACCCATGTGTTTGGAAAAGAAGTCTAATATTAGAGCATTCCATTCCAAGGGATATTTATTTTCGTGGCTCAGCCACCTTGCAGCTCTTTTCTTAGTATTGTGATGTTCTTAGCCGCAGTCTTCTGGATTGTTTGCTTCTTGAAATTACTTGAACAACACAAACTTGCAAGAATTGGCACCTGCCAGTTGCTGCTTGACTCTTTATGTTGTGGCTTAGTAGCAGAATGTTGAAGTTTACGGTTAGCACTTCTGCTGTGTATTTGGAAGGACCCTGTTCTGATTCCTAAATTAAACGGCACCTGTTATTAAGGTTTTCGTGGTTTTATTTATTGTCTGTAAGAAAGCTGCAGAATGTTACCTTGAAATAAGGTATGATTGATTCCTGTCTCCTTACCTAGTCAACAAGTAGGTTAGTGTGATTGTAATGCTTTGTACTAATTCAGGTGGTATCCATTTTGAATTTCAGGTTGTTCATTATCCTCATTAATATTTCCGTGGTTTTCGTAAAGATGTCTGTTTTAGTATCACAGTAGTACTTTGAAGTAGGCCACAGCTGTATCATGCTGAATTATTGCTTGAATATAATTAATGCTTATTTTAGGCACATTCACGTAAGTCAGAAAAAGCACCTGTTAGCTTCATCATGTCTGTCTGCCTGCATACATCAGCACGGCTGGACAGATTTCCACAAAATTTTGTACTGGGGATTTTTATGAAAATGTGTCGAGAAAATCCTTATTTGGTTAAAATCGAACAGAAATATTGGGCAGTTTATGTAAAGACCATAGTACATTTTATTGCTGTCAGCGACATATTTCTCCATGAAGGCACTGTGGTGCGGCAGTCTGCTTTTATGTTATTCATGGTGTCATGTGGCTTAACAATACACACACAACGTATTGTTGCATTTCTATTGCAACACTGGTTACATGTTTGCACCATAAAATTAGTTATACATACTTGGCCGAACTTGTTCGTCTAAATGATTGTGTGTTACCTCTGCCATTCAAACAGCTTTCCTAAATAACTTCAGATGTTAGCTGAATGCTGTGACAGAATATTGCAGTTTAGTGGTAACACTGACATTTTTATTTTGGAGGCTGCATGTTGGAATATTGGCCCCGATGTAAGTTGCCCCGATCTAACTTAAGCTGTCAAGAAAATTTACATTCTTAATTCTGAGGTGTGCCATCCCCATTGTGTGTTTAAACTATATGGTGAGGTAAATTCAGTCAAAAACACAACTATAAATATATGGCTAAATGATGGTGCTTATTAGCAATGGAAAAACTACTTGTTTCGGCCTATAGTGGCAATCTTCAGGTTTTGACAACTTTCTTGCTAAAAGAGTTTTACATGATATGCCTCAATTGCGTGGTGATGTTGAGATCTCATCATCATTTTACGTGCTTTTGTTAAGTTAAATTTGGTGGGATGTCTATTGGGTCAATGAATTCATTGACACAATAGACATCCCACCAAATTTAACTTAACAAAAGCACGTAAAATGATGATGAGGTCTCAACATCACCACGCAGTTTAGGCATATCATGTAAAACTCTTTTAGCAAGAAAGTTGTCAAAACCTGAAGATGGCCGCTATAGGCCGAAACATGTAGTTTTTCCATTGCTAATAAACACCATCATTTAGCCATATATTTATAGTTGTGCTTTTGACTGTATTTACCTCACCAATAATTTACGTTCTTTCCAATTCATCGCTCACATTTCTCCCAACACCCGAATATATTCCATTTTCTTCTTGATCTTCTAATTGGCTGTTTTCCGAAATATTTTCTCCGCTAAAATTCCTAGTGTTTTTCCTGTTGAAGCCATCTCAGCAACAAGTCTTGCCAGTTTTAATCTTCTGAATTTAAATGCTGTGTAAATATATTTGTTTTGTTTCATTTTGGTTCTCAGGTTCGAGTTTACAGTCAATTTTAGTGCGGTGTTTAACTGTGAAAGTAACAGTTTTCTCTAGAACGTTTGCAAGTATCTAGGGCCCACGCGAATATTAGATGTAGATTCGTTTTCAGCATTGCAAGGTTTTAAGAGTTTGTTCGGTGTGTTTTGCTGTCTCTTTTGTGGCAAGGAAGAGACCCAACGCCATACAGACGAAGCAGGGGAGATTCAGTTGTAGCAGGAAGGGGCTGGCTAGTCTCTTGTATCTAGGGTGTAATAATTGGCTGTACCATCTCCCCTCCATAGCAATCCAATTTGTTGCACCCAGAATTATGTTGCAACTTTTTGCAGTTTGTAATGTGAAGCTCTTTTGGGTTACCGCGGTTTTATGATACATGCTTAGTACAAAACGAGCATGTTTACAGTAGAATATTTAACAAAACTCTCCCCCCCCCCCTTTCCGTCGCAGAATTATTGCAGTTAGAAAAGAAACGCTTAGTAACGGAAGGACAGATTTACGTAATAAAATGTAAGATAAGGGTTTTCTGGGACGTGCCGCCGCGGTGTAGTTCGGTAGATTTTTGCTACAGTTTCTGCAGAAGTTCCTGTCTCCTTTACCCTGTAGATGGAGGGGGCAGGTTCTTCTGAAACGGTAGTACCTATCTACGTAACTACATGATGGTAGGTGTATAGCGTTATTATAATTTAATATTTTTCTATTGCTTATGTATCTCGTTTCAGGTGATTAAATTCCTGATATACATAATTCTTAATTTATTCAGAAACATAACCCCAAATTGTACTTGTAGCATCGTGCTTACAGGAAGTATTGACTCTCTTTGTTGGTTCGCATATTTCCTTGTCAGTAGTCACGTTATTTTGCTGCCTTCTAGAATGGCAGAGGGGCTCACAAATCGCTTCGTCGAGAACAGTACATACGAATAGTAAATGACTAGACTGATCTTGGCTCCATGACATTTTCTTGTCGGTTTTGAATTTTCGGGTAGCAGTATGATCGAGGTGTTGTGAAATGGCACCAGTTTACTTATCTGTTAAGATGAGAGCTTGCTTTATTCGTGCACAAAGTACAATAATTACCCCTGAAACACTTAATTATGTAGAGTATTTTATATGACCGGTATCGTTAATCACTTCTTGTCGACTTGCTTCGTGCATAACCGTCGCTGCTAAGCGGCACGCCTATACGCACACTGGAATAACGACGGGGAGTGACAAACGACATTGGTCTGTTAAAATAATGACCTATTATGAGAGTGCTAGATGACATTGGTTGTTACTGCAAAGATACGAAGGCAAACCAGAAAGTAAGTTTCCTTATATTTTTCCTGTAACACAAACGATCGTTGCAACTTGGCCATACCGCTAGGCGTCAGGTATTTACACCGGTGCAGAAAATGCTTCGCCGGCGCAGCGCCATTTGGGAAATGGTGACCTTGCTGAAAGGAGGGGACAGGGGAAGAGTTGCGCGCTATTTTGTGATTCCTGTGGGGAAAAAACACGGAACACGTGAATATCCAGGACGGATTATGACTGTGTATGGTGCAGATGTGATGGTGTCTATTCAGCAAATGCGGAAATGTGCCAGACGTTGCAAGTGATAGGGTGAATATCAGGAACAGCATCAGATCCTTTCGACAGTGACATGGACATAATGAAGCGGGAGGACAGACGTGTATCGCTGAAGCAGTTCGGGCTGGAATTTAACCTCTCACACTGCAGTGTTTGGGACATTGTCCTTGAATGCATCGGCTGTCTCAAAGTGCGCAGCAGATGGCTGCCGGAACAACTGTCTCCAGCACCAGAATCGCGACAGAATGGTCACCTCACTTTCCAACCTGCAGCTTTACACAAGTGAAGGCTGTAACTTTGTCGCGCGTTGTCGCTTGCGCAGAGACGTGGGTTCACAGCTACAGTCCGGAGACGAAGATGGAATACGTGGTATTCCAGAATTTCACATAGCCAGCAAAGAAGTTTTTAAGGCAATTGTGAGTGCGGGAAAGAAGATGGTAAGAGTCTCTTGGCACATTCACGGGATCATTCACGTTGTTTTCACGCCGCGTGGTGCCATGGTGACTGCGGTTACCTATCGGACAACAGTACAACACCTTCAGGAAGGAATTGGACTTCGGAGAACTCGCCTACTTTATCCGAGGCGTGCTATTACTGCACGATAATTCTGGGCCGCATGCTGCCCTCTGGACACCTGGCATTGAGAATATGTTTACTACCCACCATGCAGCACCGCCTTGATCCCCTCGGACTTTACGTGTTTTGGTAAACTGAAAAAATAGAATAAAGTAAAATAAAATAACTTGAACGGATTCTTAATTTCAGCATTGTACGTAGGTTATTCGGAAAGTAGGTACCGTCTGCGCATATCTCTCGCGCATCCTCGAGACTGTCACTTTCAACATGTGCAGTGACTTCCTCTATCAGTTGAGAAGCCACAGACGCCATTTACTGAAATTCGTGTTATGTTTATGTTTATGTTCCTGTGCGTTAAACATGTTTAAGACAATTGAAGGGGCCGCCGACTGTGAAATACTTACTTACTTACTTACTCCATGGTGCAGAGTCCTTCTTGAGAAGCTAACTGGTCTGCAGCTAGTCAGGAAATTCCCCGCATTTCACGGAACCCGAAGGTTCA
>Ga0123357_10013626_pt1 | contig 10565 bp, 8 predicted proteins | sample TergutEmb28metaG_FD_89873 | JGI IMG/M metagenome (GOLD analysis project Ga0123357, IMG submission 89873) | Embiratermes neotenicus P4 segment gut microbial communities from Petit-Saut dam, French Guiana - Emb289 P4 | ecosystem: Host-associated > Arthropoda: Insects > Digestive system > Gut ...
TGGACCAAACCGTCCTGATGGACGCCGATGTCCACAAAAACCCCAAAATCAATCACATTTCGCACGGTTCCGTTCAGTATCATACCTTCCTTTAAGTCCTCCAGCGAAAGCACATCGTGCCGCAAGATTGGCTTTGGGAGCTCGTCGCGCGGATCACGGCCCGGTTTTTCGAGTTCCTTTATAATATCCGTAAGCGTAGGCACGCCTATATTCAGTTCTCCCGCGAGCTGGCCAATATCAATTATATTCTTCCTGATGCCGGCGATTCTTTTCGCCTTAACGTCGTCCAGGGTAAACCCCAATCTGGTTAACAGCTGTTCCGCCGCCGCATAGGATTCCGGATGCACACCCGTGTTGTCCAGCGGGTACGCCGCCTCTGTAATACGCAAAAAGCCCGCGCATTGCTCGTACGCCTTGGGGCCTAGTTTTTTTACTTTCAGCAATTCTTTCCTGCTGTTAAATTTTCCGTTCTGCTCCCTGTATTCCAGGATATTTTTAGATACGGACCCGTTTATGCCGGACACGTAAGACAGCAGCGACGGCGACGCTGTATTCAGATCGACGCCCACATTATTGACACAGCTTTCCACCACGCCGCCAAGGGTCTCACTCAGGCGTTTTTGATTCATATCGTGCTGGTACTGCCCTACCCCTATGCTCTTCGGATCAATTTTTACCAGTTCCGCCAGCGGATCCTGCAGCCTGCGGCCTATGGAGACCGCACTGCGCAGTGCGACGTCATATTCCGGGAATTCTTCCGCGCCCAGCTTCGAGGCGGAATAGACGGACGCGCCGGCCTCGTTGACGATGATATAGTGGATGGGCTTATCTATCACCCTAAGCATGTCCGCCACAAAGCTCTCGGTTTCGCGGGACGCCGTACCGTTGCCTATTGCTATCAGATCCACGTCGTAGCGTTTGATGAGCTTAATCAATAATTCCTTGGATCTATCCAGTTTTTCCTGATCTTTTTGTATGGTGCAATATACCACGCCGGTATCCAGTACCTTGCCCGTCCCATCCACTACCGCGACTTTGCATCCCGTACGGAAACCCGGATCCAGCGCCAGCACTTTTTGATCCTTTATCGGGGGCTGAAGCAGCAGTTGTTTCAAATTTTCACCGAACACGCGGATAGCGCCTTCCTGCGCCTTGTCGGTCAGCTCGTTTCTTATGTCTCTTTCTATCGAAGGCGCTATAAGGCGTTTATAGCTGTCGTCGATAACCTGTTTGATGAACTCCTTTGTAAATACGTTTTCTTTTACAATGAGATTGTACAGCTTGGCGGATATCTCCTCAACCGGCGCCTCAAGCTGCACGCGCAGCACGTTTTCACTCTCCCCGCGGTTCAGCGCCAGAACCCGGTGCCCGGCTATACCCTTGGCGGGTTCGTGAAAGTCGTAATACATATCGTATACAGACGATACGCTTTCATCGGAGGCTTTAGAAACCACGACGCCCTTTTCCCAGCTCAGCTTTCGTATGACGGCGCGGTAATGCGCGTCGTCCGAGATCGTTTCGGCTATTATGTCGGATGCGCCCGCAATCGCCTCTTCCACCGTTTGAACCCCTTTTTCCGGGTCTATAAAGGCTTCCGCCAGGGATTCAAGCGAACTCCTGACATCCTGCGCCCAAACAGTCAGCGCCAGCGGCTCCAGCCCGCGTTCCTTGGCCACGGTTGCACGCGTACGGCGTTTGGGCCGGAACGGGCGGTATATATCCTCTATTTCCGTAAGCGTGGCCGCCTTATCCAACGACGCGCCGATCTCGCCGGTCATCTTTTCCTGCTCCGTAATCGCCGAACGCACCTGTTCGCGTTTTTCATCCAGGTTCCGCAGGTATATAAGCCGGTCGTACATTTCGCGCAGGACCTGATCGTCCAGCGAACCGGTCATCTCCTTGCGGTACCGGGCGATAAACGGAATCGTCGAACCTTCGTCGATTAACTTAACCGTGTTCTCCACCTGAAACGGCTTAAGCGTGAACTCCGCGGCCAATGTCTTCAAAATATCCATGGCGTTTACTCCTCCTACATGTCCTTAACAGTTGATCTTATGATAATTGAATGGCTTCGCCGCTGTCAATGGATTTTCTGATGCTACGAGATAATAATAATAAAAAAGTGTTGACAGCCCGGTTTGTCTGTGGTATATTTTTAAAGCTGATTAAACGACATCTGGCCCAGTAGCTCAGTTGGTTTAGAGCGTCGGCCTGTCACGCCGAAGGTCATGGGTTCGAGCCCCACCTGGGTCGTTTATCTTAAGCTATAAGGCAGGCGTCAGGACAAATGAATTTGATTTGTCCTGACGCCTGCCTTATTCTATACAAGGTCCGGGAAAACGAAGTCTATAGCACCATATCCTCCTCGGAGGACAGCGGGGACGTCCTGCTCGCCGATCAAAACGGCATTATTCTGTCCGCGAAGGACAAAAGCATGATTTCCAGGCCAATATCAGATTTTTTTGATTATCAGGACGGCCGGCATGTCGTGACTAACCGTAATCAGACATACTATATCACATCGGCGCCGGTGGATCGCACCAATTGGCGCCTGCTGTCGATAGTCGATTATAACGGCGTAATGAAGCCGGTTCACGATATGCGGATAACTCTGATAGTTATCAATCTTCTCTTTTTTTTGATTCTGGTTCCGATTGTCCTGTTAGTGTCCTCCACCATCAGTAAACCGGTTTTACTGCTTATACGTGAAGCTGAACTTCAGGCGCTTCAATCGCAAATCAAACCGCATTTTCTGTTTAATACACTGAATTCCATTAAATGGGCGGCAATTGCCGAGGGGAACAATAAAACCGAGGAAATGATCGTCTGCCTGATCCGTCTCCTGCGCATGAGTATGAGCAGGGAAGAGGACATAATACCCCGGGGTGACCGTGGATATCGAACCTCTGGTGGCCAGCTACAACAGTGACGAAATGATACAGAAGGCCGAGATCATGATTGCCGCCGGCCAGCAAATCGATTTTATGGTAGCGAGCACATATGGGCAGGCCGCGCAGTTCGCCAGGAGTAAAATACTAACCCCGCTGGATCCGCTCGCGCAGGCTCAGGGTATTGATCTGGAGAACGAATTTAACGGCATGATCCCTATAGACGGCCATTTCTATACAATATCCGAAAATATTTCCATGTGGTTTGTCTATCTCAACAAAGACATGCTGGATGCGGCGGGGCTGCCCCTTCCGCCCAATGACTGGACATGGAGCGACTACAGGGATTACGCAATCAAATTGACCCTCTCGTGCACATTGATTATGACATTGACAGGCAAAACGGCGGATCACGGCCCAATTGGTGGTACGGCGGCGGCGCCGGCGCCCTTGAGCGGGCTGTGGCGGCCTGCCCCGATACGGTATTCATAGGGCACGCGCCGGGGTTTTGGGCGCACATATCCGGCGATGAAGAGTACAAAACATGCGCTTATCCCTCAGGGCCGGTCTTGCCGGGCGGAAAGCTCCCGGCTATGATGGAAAAGTATAAGAATCTCTGCTGCGACATCTCCGGCGATTCGGGTTTGACGGCTTTACGGCGGGATCCAGAATACACGAAAAGCTTCATCAACGAATATCAGGATAGAATCCTGTATGGACGCGATGAATTTCATAATAAGCATCAGGAATTTCTTAACGGTTTGGGCCTTCCGGCCGAAACGCTGGATAAAATCTATAGCCGGAACGCTCTGCGTCTGGTGCGGTTATAAGAACAATGGGGCTGTGGCATAATTATCCGTTATGCAACAGCCCCCAATTATTTATAACCCCTCAGACCATTTTTCACTGTTCGCCCTGATAAACTCATCGTCCGTCAACTCTGGGTACATTTCATAAACCCGGTCTATTTCCCCGGCTTGCCCCGGAGAGAGCCGCTCGCGGCCGCTGATGCACCATGTTCCCGCCAGCAGCCCCTGCCGCCGCAGAACTTCATGTACGCCGGATATGCAACCCGTGAAACCGTGCGCGGGGTCAAAAACCGCCGCGTTCATGTCCGTGATTTTCGCGGCCAGGGTGAGCAAGCCCGTGTTTATCACGCCGCTTTCCCGGGCTTTACGCAGCATCCCGAACAGCTCCACGGCTTTTTTTGTCCAGACCGCGTAATACCCTAACAAGCCTCCTGCGAATGTTTTTTCAATAACCTTGCCTTCTTTGCGAAAAGAAAATCTCGTCAACAGGTCAACAACAATGTTGTCATCGTTACCCGTATATAACGAGATGCCGTCTGCGCGTTGGGATAAGGCCGCCGCCCGTACAATGTTCAATGTTTGATAGCGGTCGAATGGCGCGGCTTTGATGGCAACCACATTATCAATCTCACATAGCGCGGCCCAATAATCATACGTAAAAACCGGACCGCCCACGGCGGCCTGCAGCGCGAATCCTATGACGGGCATGACTTCCGCCGCCGCCCTTGCGCGGGCCAGAAAATAGTCCTCCGTAAAGCTTTCCAGCCCTCCGGGGCTTAATAAGACCGCGTCATAACCCAATTCCCGCGCAAGCTCCGCCTCTTTGACCGCCTGGCTTATAGGCACGCAGGCGCCGGCTATTTTTATTATTGTTTTTCCTGAGGATTTCTCGTAACGCGCAGCCTCATCCGCGACAATTTCAAGCACAGGGGGCAATAGCCCTATTTTTTCGTCATGTATCTCAAACTGGGTGGTATGGACCCCAGCCGCGATTCCTCCGGCTCCAGCGTTGAGATAATACCGCGTTAAAAGGCGCTGCCTTTTTTCATCCAGCTTTTTCCCGGCAGTCAGCGCCAAGGGTGTGGCGGGTATGACCGTTCCGTCCCTCAATATTGAAAGTGCTTCCGTTCTCATGGGATTTTCCCCTCAAAAATGGATCTCTGTCCATAATATACAGGAAACGATCTTACTTCAAGTCTATAATAAGAAGAAATTATAAAAGGAGTCTTTGATATGTGGACGGAAAATTATTTAGACGGACTTCTGACAGAGCCTTCCACGGGGCTTATCTCGGATATGCCGAAAATTAAGGGAGACATTATTATTTTGGGCGCGGGCGGCAAAATGGGCCCGACACTTTCCATGCTGGCAAAAAACGCATGCCGGGCGGCAGAGGCCCGTACGAAAGTGATAGCCGTATCAAGGTTCAGTGATCCGCTTGTCAAGCCGCTTCTGGCAAATAACGGCGTTGAAACGGTCAGTATTGATTTGATGAAACCCGGCGCCGTGGCTGAACTGCCTGACGCCGGGAATGTCATTTTTATGGCGGGGCGCAAATTCGGCACCGAGGGCCAGGAATGCCAGACATGGGCTATGAATGCCTGGCTGCCATCACTTGTGGCTGAGAGGTATAAGCGTTCCAACATCGTAGTATTCTCCTCGGGCAACATTTACCCGATGGTAAGCCCGGGCAGCGGCGGCGCGGACGAGGCTGCCCCGCCGGAGCCCGTCGGGGAATACGCCATGTCCTGCCTGGGCCGCGAAAGGCTGTTTGAATATGCTTCAGTGGCATACGGCGCGCGCGTGTGCTTTTATAGGCTCAATTACGCCGTGGATTTGCGTTACGGGGTGCTGAACGACATTGCGCAAAATATCCTGAACAACAAGCCCATACGCATCACTGCGCCGGTATTCAACTGCATCTGGCAGGGAAGCGCGAACGAAATCGCAATCCGGTGCCTGACAATATGCGAAAGCCCGGCCAACCGCCTGAATGTAACCGGGCCGGAAACAGTCTCCGTAAAGTGGGCCGCGCGCGAACTGGGCAGGCATTTAGGCAAAGAACCGGTATTTGAGGAAGATATGGAAGGAAACGACAAGGCTTTGATCAATAACGCCGCGAAAATGGTTGAACTGTTCGGCTATCCCAAAGTTTCCATAAAAACGCTGATACGCTGGCAAGCCGAATGGCTGCTGGACGGTGGGCGCGTCCTGAACAAACCGACACATTTCGAGGAAAGGAAAGGGATATTCTGATGAGCAATATTTAAATTTGTATTTCCCACAAAACCTGCTATAATTATGATGTTTTTAACGCCAATAAGTAGACTATGACAGAAAGGTTGAGCTAGTGAGACTAAAATTATTTGCTGTTTTTATGTCTTTAGCCATGTTAACCGGCCTGGCGGCATGCGGAGGGACGGCCGGCCCCGCGGGAACGCAGGGCACGGAGCCGGCCGGCGGGACGCCTGCCGCCACGGATACTTCCGCCCCGCCCAATATTTCCCTGAGTTTCCTGCGCATAGGGAACGACGAAGCGGAGCGTACTTTTTGGAACGAGGTCATCGCGGCTTATGAGTCGGATCACCCCGGCGTGACCATTACCTATGACGAGGCGGCTATCGGCGACGCCATGGATGAAAAACTGACGGCCGAATTCGCGAGCAACAACGGCCCCGATATCATCGGGCATGGGATTCTCTCAATTGCGAGCCGCGCTGAGCAGGGCCATTATATTCCCATCACGAAATTTTACAACGAATGGGACGGTAAATCGGATATATTTCCGCAGCTGATACAACTGGGGACATATAAGGGGGAAATCTACGGGATAGCCTATTCGCCGGCGCCTTATGTCTTTGCGTACCGGACGGACCTGCTGTCGGCCGCGGGGTATGACAAACCGCCGCAGACCTGGGACGAACTCCTGCAGTACGCCCAGAAGCTGACTGTGAAGGACAGCAACGGGAATATTACGCAGGCCGGGTTTGCTTTTCCCAGCGCCGGGGGTAATCTGGTAGAATACGACGTGCTTGCCTTTGGGAACGGCGGGGGGTTTGTGAGCGCGGACGGCGATCCGACCCTGAATTCGCCGGAAAATATCGAAGCCATGCAATTTGCGCAAAAGCTGGCGGATTGCAGCATTCCGTTCAATAATAATGAAACCAATCCTTTTATGACAGGAAACGCCGCCATGACGTTCATCGATAACATAAAACTGTCGCCCATGTTTAAGGATGCGGCGTATAAAGATAAGATCGCACTTGCAATGCCTCCGGTCAATAAAGGCAAGCCGGCCGATTTCAGCGGCAGCCGCCTGCTGTTCATCGGGAAGGACTGTAAAAATCAACAGGCCGCGTTTGATTTCATCGAATATGCGGTTTCAAAACCCGTTGTGGAAAAGCGCGGAACCGATTTGGATGTCCCCGTTGTGCTCACTTCGGCGGAAGACTGGTATATATCGCTGGATCCGTTCAATTCCATACGCGCCGATTGTGTGGCGAACGGCCAGGGTATGCCTATCACCACCTGGTCTTCAGTCTTCCAGCGGGTTCGGAACGAAGCCGTGCAAAGCGTGTTAAACGGAGGCGACCCCGCGCAGGCTCTGAATGACGCGCAGCAGGAGCTGGAACAGCAGATAGCGTCCGATCAGTAATGAAACCGCGTACGAAAAGCGCCCGCCATGACGGGTCAGCCGCTTTTTTAATGCTGCTGCCCTTTATGGTTTTCTTCATCCTGTTTGTTATTTATCCGGCATGCCAAAACCTGATCTATAGTTTTACCAATTATAAGTTCGGCGCTCAAATATCGTTTATCGGTCTGCGGAATTACCAAAATCTATTCCGTGACAGGGACTTTTTAACCGCGCTGCGCAATACCGCGGTTTATTCCATATTTTCCGTACTCTTCCTGACAATCCTCGGCCTGTTCGCCGCCGCGGGGCTAAACCGCCGCGGCCGGGCCGTAAAAGCTGCGCGGACCGTTATGATCGTGCCTTACGCCACGTCTATGGTTGCCGTATCCATGATCTGGCTGCTTTTGCTGGATCCGACAACCGGGTTTATAAATAAGGCTTTGATCGCCTTAGGCGCAGGCAATCCCCCTCAGTGGCTTTATAGCGTAAAACTGGCCCTGCCTTCGCTTATTTTCATCAATATATGGAAGGGCTTGGGGTATGTAATGCTGATTTATCTCTCCGGGCTGCAGAATATCCCCGCGGAGATATATGAAGCGGCCATGGTCGACGGCGCGGGCGTCTGGAGGCGGTTTTGGGAGATCACCCTGCCGTCCGTCACACCGGTTATATTCTTTGTCTTAATTAATAACTGCATTGAATCGTTTAAAACTTTCGAACAGATACGCGTAATGACCCAAGGCGGTCCGGTTAACGCCACTACGACAATTGTATATCAGATTTATAACCGCGCGTTTACGGATTTTCGGATGGGATACGCGGCTTCGATGGCGGTTGTCCTGTTCATAGTCGTATTTGCCGTGACGCTCGTCAATGTGTTTCTGATGAGGCGAAACGAGCGTCAAAATGGTTTACAGCCGTAAATGAACAAGCGGGATCGGCGGCAGGCCGGGATTGCGCTGTGGGCGCCGACCCAACTCCCCTTACGGGATCGAACAAGGTCGGCCCCCCCATCGCAATCCCGGCCCGCCGCCTCAGAGATTGGCCGCTGCACTGCCGGTAAAATACGTACTGTGCAATCGGATCGGCCGGGGAGGGTGGCGGGAATATGAAGGATAAAATTATTTGCGCGGCTTCTGCTGCATTTACTTTACTTTGCTGCGTGTTGATCCTTTTCCCGCTTTTTATGATGATCTCCATTTCGCTGCAGACCCAGGCCGAGGTATATGCCCGGACCCTGGTCTATATCCCTGAACTCCCGCAGTTCTCCAACTATGCGGCTGCCATGCGAAACGGCGACTGGGCGAGGTACTTCTTTAACTCATTTTTTGTAACCGCCGTCGTCGTAATTATAAGCCTGCTGATCAATTCCATGTCCGGTTATGTGTTTGCGCGCATACCGTTTAAGGGATCCGGAGCGCTGTTTATTCTCGTCCTTGTCGGCATGATGATCCCGCCGCAGGTCACGATGATACCAGTTTATACGCTATTAAGGGGCATACCCTTTGCCGGCGGCAATGACGCGTTCGGCCGGGGCGGAACCGGGCTGATCAACACTTACGGGGGGTTAATACTGCCTTTTATCGCCGGATCGTTCGGCGTTTTTCTATGCAGGCAATATTACATCGTATTTCCCGGTGAACTGGACGATGCTGCCCGTATCGACGGCTGCGGCCGTTTTTCGGCATTTGTGAGGATATATCTGCCCCTCAGCGGGCCGCTTATCGCCTCTCTGGGCGTTTTGAAATTCACGGGAACGTGGAATGAATTTACATGGCCGTTTATCATCACCGGAACGGACGCGATGAAAACCGTGCAGGTCGCGCTGACACGTTTCCGCGACGAGTCCGAAATCATCTGGAACCAGCTCATGGCCGCAACGTTTCTGGTCAGCCTTCCGGTCTACGTGATATTCGCGTTCCTGCAAAAGCACTTCGTCGCCGGCATCCTGGCGGGAAGCATTAAGCAATAGGGGGTTATATCTATGATACAATTGGGGGCCAATACCGTCCTCTACAAGCCTTTTACCCTGCGCGAAGCCGTAGGGAACCTTAAAAAGATAGGATACGACGGTTTTGAAATCTCTGCAATCCAGGGAATGTGCGAACACTTAAGACTGGATGCCTGGGAAGATCAGAAAAATGAAATCCAGGAGATCTGCCGGGAATTTGACATGCCGATTCTGGCTATGGAGGCCGCAAGCACAGAGCCGGATCGTCTGGATCTGGCGTTCCGCGCGGCGGCGGGCCTGGGTATCCCTGTGGTCAACATCGGCCCGGGAGGTAAATCCAACGTACCCGAAGATTTGACCGCCTGCTTCGAACGCATGAATCTGTTGGCGGAAATGGCGCAAACATACGGCGTAACGCTCTGTATGAAAGCGCATGTGGGCTGCGCTGTCTACTCCACGCCTACGACCCTGCAGGCGGTCGGGGCCGTGAGAAACCCCGCATTCGGGATAGATATGGATCCTTCCCATATTTTCCGCTGCGGTGAGGAGCCCGAAACAGCCCTGGAAGCCGTGGCCGCCCATATGAAGCACGTACATATACGTGACTGCGCGGGAAGGCAGCAAAACCCCGGCCATCCGCTGCAACAGATCTGCGGCGCCGGCGATATCAACCTGAAAGGCTACTTTGAGGTATTGGTGAAGTCGGGATACGACGGCCCGGTGGATTTGGAGATTATCGGCCCGGATCTGCTGCTGGCCGACGCGAATATTGTCGCGGGGGTAAGCTACGGTTATATGAACGCCTGTTTAAAGGCGTTGGGCGCGCGGTAGGACTTAACCAGAAGGGAGAACTATACATGAATAACAGGCCCAATATTCTCTTAATCGGCATAGATTCATGCCGTGCTTCCCGCATGAGCTTATGCGGGTATGAACGCCTGACCACGCCTCATATGGAACGTATGGCGGAGGGCGGCGTGAATTTCGTAAAATGTTTCAGCCCGAGCATACCCACGCCGCCGGGTTACGCAGCTATACTGACCGGCCGCGACTGCTTCGGTACAGGGATCGTCACGCTGCGCAATGTGCCGGAACTGCCTAAGGGGATCACGATGCAGGAAGTACTGGCGGACAACGGTTATAACTGTACCTGCATTGGCTTTGACGACGGCGCCTATACCCATGGGTTCCACAAATATCTCGACTACAACAGCTGGTGGCCTGATCGCGGCGACGGGAAGTCTTATAAAGCGGAGAACCTGAACAATGTGGCTCTGCCTGAA
>Ga0123357_10013627_pt1 | contig 10565 bp, 13 predicted proteins | sample TergutEmb28metaG_FD_89873 | JGI IMG/M metagenome (GOLD analysis project Ga0123357, IMG submission 89873) | Embiratermes neotenicus P4 segment gut microbial communities from Petit-Saut dam, French Guiana - Emb289 P4 | ecosystem: Host-associated > Arthropoda: Insects > Digestive system > Gut ...
CCCGATACACCCGGCCCAAATCCAATTGCGCCCCGCCGAACAACCTGGACGCCTTGGCTGCCGCCGACCGCTTCGAACCCGGCCAAACCACCTGCGCGGCAACCAAGACGCGCAACACGCCCGCCACATCCAATCCCCACCCACACGCCGACGCCGCCTCCTCGGCGACCCGGCCCACACCCAGCCGTTCCACCACGGCGTCGACCAGCAGCCAGCCCACATTCGCCGCTAACACCCCGTCAGATGGCATCCGCGTGTCATACTCGACCACCCCCCACCCGGCCCGATGCTCACCAGTCAGCCTGATCGCCTCAGCCCTCAACTTCTCCAACACCTGGGGATCTTCCGCCAACAGCACGTCAAGACGCCCATGCCGGGCCACGATCCGCTGCATCACCTTACCCCGACTATCCCGGTAACCCTCCACCGTATACACGTACTCCACACCATTAGGCGCCTTAGTTATCCGCACAATCACAAACCCAACACTACCAAACTCCACAACACTCCACAACGCGACACGCCCACAAAACCCCAAGCCAAACACCAAAACAGATCAAATCACCGGAAATTCAGGTGTACAGGCATAAGACACACCGGGGATTTTGCTATCACCGGCACAGGCGATTCACCGGAGTGGTCGCTAGCTAATACTCTTGCACCAACACGAGTGGCCGGGCCGAATGCGTACAGTACGATCTTCAAATTGCTCTACTCCGAAACCGGCATCTACTTTCTGGCGATCTGTGAGGATCGCGCGCTGACGGGGGCGATCCTGCCGGATTTCGGTGATTTGTACAGGTCCGATGTGGTTGAGTTGTTTTTGCAGCCGGACGAAAAGACCGGGCTGTATTTTGAGATTGAGTTCTCGCCTTGGGGCAGCACACTGCCGCTATTGGTGGTAAATAACGGCGTCGCCTTTTACGGGTGGCTTCCATTTCACTATGAGGGTTCCCGCCTTATTGTCTGCAAGGCGAGTCAGCTTGAAAGCCTGGATACGTTTGAGATTGATTGCGGAGGCTGGATTGTGGAGGTGTTCATACCTTATGCTCTGTTCGAGGGAGTGTGCATTCCACCTACGCTCGGGACAATCTGGCGAGGGAATCTCTGTCGCATTGACTACGACGTACCGGGTACTACCCGTTGGTCATGGGCGTCAAAGTGTGGTGTGGAATTTCATGATTACATACACTATGAACCGCTCAATTTTGGATGACTTAGTTTGACGGGAAACCGAGACACAAGGTGGCGTCAGACACTGAATCGACACCCGCGGGAGATGAGGGGCAGCGGTGTGTGACTCTAGTCGGTCTTAGGACTAAGGTCGCGGCCTAAGGCGCGGGCCGCGTCTAGCTGGGCCTGTCGCACGGCGGGCCAGTCTTGCGGGTTTGCATCGGCGGACCCACCGAACATGATGAACCGCTTGATTTGGGCACGGTCGGCGATGCGGTCGCGCAGCATGACAGCCTCCATCGCCTGGTATAAACCGGTTGCACGCAGCTCGGTGTCTGTGTGGCCCGCCGCACACAGCACCAGTGCCTGTCGGGCGACCGGCTGCGATGCCGCGAAGCTAGCCGACGGACCCTCTTCTTTGAGGTGGCCCGGCTCGTAGGCGTAGCCGACACTCCACACCCGGTCAAACCAACCCTTCAGAATGGCTGGGCAGTCCGTCCACCACACTGGGTAGACGAACGCCCACACCTCTGCGGCGTCCAGTTTGGCCTGCTCGTCTGCCACATCGGCGGGCACCGGGATGGCGGTGTCATAGTTCGTTTCGCGCCAGTACTGGTTGACGTCCAACAGAGGGTTGAATCTCATCGCGTACAGGTCGGAGACGGTGAAAGTGTGGCCCGACTCGGCCAAACCCTGGGTGAAGGCGTCCAGCAAGCAGCCGGTGAACGAGTCGTGAGTGGGGTGAGCGAAAACGATGTGGACGTGCATCTGGGAACTCCTGTGGTGTCGTCACACCAGCTTATCCGGACGTCACCACTGGACAGTCACTTACACTTACGGTAGCTTTCGTACACTAACCGCCATAGAGAAGTCGAGCCTTCCAACGGAAGTTGCCAATTGTGTCGCCTTTCAAGAGCGATTTTGACCCGACATGTCAACGACGGCTTAATCAATGCCATCAGGCATGGCGGTAGGTGGTGTATCAGCGAGGATGAGGTTGAATGCACAAGCAGTGCATGATGACGCAATCCACCCTGACCAGTGTCGGTAACACTTAGGCGGGTGATACCACCAGCAGCGACATCTTGAACTGTGCCAGGGCAAGGACGGAGTGGGGGACTTCGGCTGGCATGACGATCGATTGACCAGCCTCCACGGTGTACGGCGTGCCGTCGATGGTCACCTGCCCCGTGCCGTCGAGGACGTTGATGAGAGCGTCGCCGTGTGCCTCGTGGGTGCTGATCTCTTCGCCCTGGTCAAAGGCGAATAACGTCAGGCTCACCGCCGAGTTTTGCACGAGGGTCTTGCTGACGATCTGCCCTGGCTGGTAGTCCACCTGCCTCGCGAGGTCGAGGACCGTGCGCGCTGGAATATGGCGCAAAATGGCGTCCATAAACTCTCCTTTCTGAGTATTACCCTAGTGCAGATCAAGACAAGCGCTTGAATTCGTCGATGAGTTAGCATGGTTGTGTTCAATACTCAGCTAGGACGCCATGCGAAAATGCATTGGCGCGTGCTGGGTTTGGCGAGATTCCTTATGGGGGCGAGTGAATGGATCAGTTTGCACTTGTCATCGGCGAATCATTGATCGATGTTGTTGACGGTTCCCGGCATCCAGGTGGGTCGCCGATGAATGTCGCCGTCGGGCTAGGCCGATTAAGTCGGCATGTTAGGCTCGCGACATGGTTCGGGAGAGACGCCGACGGAGCGTTGCTGGCCGATCACTTGGCGTCATCGCATGTCGCGGTTGTGCCAGGTTCTGACGGCGCATCGCATACGTCTCGCGCGCAGGTTGAATTCAACGACGCGGGATCCGCTTCGTATGTTTTCGATCTGGAGTGGCGGCTGACCAGCCTCGTCAGCGAAGCGCAACCGATAGTCGTCCACACCGGCTCAATCGCCGCAGCCCTGAAGCCTGGTGCCGACGATGTATTGAAAGCGCTGCGCGCAATGCACGCCGCTGGCTCAACAATCAGCTTTGACCCTAACATGAGGCCACAGATCATCGGCCCGGCTGATGACGTCCGGCCAACAACCGAGCAGTTTGTCTGTCTAGCAGACATTGTGAAAGTATCCGACGAGGATCTGGCATGGCTATACCCTGGCATTGCGCCCATCGACAGCGCGCAGCAGTGGGCGGGGGGCGGGCTGGCTCCTGATCCAAGGCAACCCGGCCCAGCCTTGGTTGTTCTGACGAAAGGTGCCGACGGCGTCACGGCAATCACCCGAAGCGGGGAGCTTGAGATGGCGGCACCAGCGGTTGAGGTGGCAGACACTGTGGGTGCCGGTGATGCGTTTATGGCAGGGTTGCTTCACGCGTTATGGGACGACGGGTTGCTCACTGATCCATCAGCCCTTGCCAACATTAACCATCGAGATCTGCGCCGTGGCTTGACGGTTGCCACACAGACCGCCGCGATAGCCTTATCACGCCCAGGTGCCGACCCACCATGGTCCTGGGAGCTGCTCTCTCAAGCCTGTTAGCAGGTATGACCAACGCCTCGTGATCAACGAGTCAGCTGCCACTGGTCAAGCGTTGCCACGACGAGGGGTGCGAAATTGGACACGTTGCGGGTGACGACAGTAAGACCTTGAAACAGCGCCGTGGCGGCTATCATCGCGTCACGTTCGGGTCTCGGGTTTAGAACGCGCATAGAGGCGAAGACCCGGACGCAGGCCAGGTTCAGCGGTAATATCCTGCCGTTGAACTCAGTTTGCACCTTCTCGTCAAGCCAATGCGGCAACACGTCCCCCGAATCCGGGTCACGGCGTCGCAATTGATGGATGGCGATGTCGATCTCAAGATCGTCAACACACTGATCGTCAGCTCATCAATCGATTGACGACCAACGAAGCAGCGACGTTCGCGTCACAGTTCGGTTGACGGGCTTCATGACGACGTTGGTGTCAAGCAGTAACCTAAAAGTTCGGGCACCCGTAGGCCGATGTTCGCTGGTTCAGGGTCGAAGTCGATGCCGTCATCCATGCGTAGCCATGATGCTGGGTTGTCGGACAAAGGCTCGGTAGTCAGGCTGACGTACTCATCATAACCCATGACGACCAAGGACGGCCGTTTTCGGTCGGTCACCAGTACGGGCTCGCGAGACGTCAACACCTGATGTCGAATAGTACTGGGGTTCCGGTTGAACTCAGCGTGCCGGGGCTGTTGGGTTCTAGCCAGTCTTGCCTCTGGCCAGCTCCACGACGTCAATGAAAGCCACGACCACACCCACCACTGATGCCAACGCGCCGAACAACCCGGCCATAATGCGCCAAAACCCGTGTAATACAAAACCTGGACTGGTAACCTTGCTGCCCGATGCCATCAGCGAAAGCCAGGGCAACCCCAACCAGCGGGCGACGGCATTAACCGTCAACGCGCTGACACTATGCCGCGCTGTGTGACCACCCGACGCGCCCGGTCAGGGGTCGAGGCTACTATCGCAGGTTGATCCACACATGGAGCGGGTGGACGATCAACGCGGCGGCACCCAGGATAGCTAAAACCCAGTTACCACGCCACAACCCGATGAACCCGTAGAAGACAGCGACGAACGCACATAAAAGCACAACGATCAGCACCAGGTTCTGGTGCCCGGCGAAGTAGAATCCCCAGCCAATGAAGTTACCGGCCAATGCTGCCATAGCGACCGTGAAGCAGAGGATCTCTTTCGGCGTGGTCAAGGAGAACCACGTGGCGTCCGAGCGGACCAACAGCACCATAGCCGCCACGCAGCCAAACATCAGGGCCTTCTCGATGATGTTCAGCACGGGCGCTTTCTCGGTCATCGTCATCACCGGATTCGACTGCATACGGATCAGCGGCATCACGATGTAGGGCAGTTCCTGTAACACGAACAACACAAGGCCCAGTGCGAACAGTCCAAGATACTGTTCGCCACCCAGCTTGACGAATCTCAACATGAGTAATGGTCCCTCTTAAGACATGTCGCCAGTCCTGACGCCAACCACTAATCCTATCGGCGAGAGGCTTGCGTTGTTGCTGCTGATGGGCGTGGCTGGTCAGTGTTGTTTGCCGACGAGCCACATCTTGGCGTCTTCCGGGTTGGTGAAGAATCGGATGTCGTCCGCCGAGGTGGGGCACAGGCTGCCGCTCGGTGAAGTCGGCATCTTCGTACCAGGCGGTGGAGGTCGCAAACTTGAGGTTGTGGGTGAATCGGTCATGCTTCAACCCGATCAATCTGATCGACGCTATCTGCTGTGATGACCTCCAGCGGGCCAAGCAGCAACTCCGCTTGGGTGGGCGGCTGGAACACGGCGATCCACTGTTCCATCATGCCTGGCGGGATCGTCAGCGCTTTGCGAACGTCGTCTTCCCGCTGCAAGGCAGTCCGACGGTCAGATGCACCGTTGGGCTACGCAACTGCTTGGTGGTCGTACTGTCGCTGTCTGGAGTCACATTAGGCACTTGTTAATCATCCCATGCCAGGGTGTGGCTGAGTGGGTGGGGGATGTTGGTTCAAATCTGGGACTAGGGGTGACGCTGGCGCCAGCGGAGGTCGGGGCGCACCATTAGTCAGTTTTGGCACGCGAGCTAGCGGAGGATTTGGGCAACCTCAGCCTCAATGGCCGAAGTTGCCTTGTAGAGCGACACCAACCCGTCCCGCTCGCCACTTGATCGCGTGAACCCGAGGGCCTGGTAGTAGGTCACGAGGCGAGGGACGCGCGCCTCTACAACTAGGTACTTGCACCCAGCATGTCGAGCCACCTCAAGATGCTCGACGTAGACGCAAGCCATCAGCAGCCTGCCCAAGTTCTTGCCTTGACATCCCTTGTCAAGGGCCAGTTTTCCTAAAAGCGTGGCGGGGAGGCGGCCCAGACTGTTAACAATGTTGCCATTTACGGCATCGTTGTGTCTGTCTCTTCGTCCGATGGCACTGGTCTCGATGGTATGGGCAGCCAGTGTGAAGTAGCCGAGCACGCACGACGGGTCGTCGAGAGGAGACAGCACGCGCACCTGAGCCAAGCCCTCATCTTGGTATGTGTTCGCGTGCTTGTTTAGCCAATCATCCAGGCTATGGTCATGTCCGCAGTCAAAATCCATGAGGAAATGGTCGTGGCTCAACGGGGAGCAAGTGTAGCCCGCGTCAGCCTGGGCGAGGATGTCCGCGAGTTTCACTGCGCTACACACTTGCCAGCGATCTGACAGCATCCACGAATGTCGAACACGGCTTGGCTTGCTCTTCGATCTGTCGCAGGTCATCGTCCGACAAGAAGGACACTGCGGACGGCGGTAGGTCGAGGTGCTCCTCTGGGCGTGTGGTCCGAGCGACGAAGTAGCTGGTGATGTCGGTCTGGCTCATCGTTCCGCGTTTCGACCCTTGGGGGCGCCGTTCCCATGACTGCCGCCAGACATCCTCGCTGTGCGTCTTTTCAACAAGCTTCCATGCGTCGAGGCGGCCATAGAAGTCCCATACCGCATCGACTACCTTTGCGGCGTAAGGATCGAGCGGAGTTAGCGACCCGTCTCGTTCAGTCATCTGTGCAGCCAAGCGATCCAGCCCGACCACGGTCTCTCCGGCGTGAGCTGACAACAGTTCGCCCACGACGGGGCCATGTTCCATGGCGTAGAAGGGCTCTGGGAAGAGACTCTCCCCGGTCAGGTGCGCATACCAGCCGAACGCGAAGAAGCACAGTTTTTGCAGCTTCACCGTGCTCATGGGTTGCCCACCGCTGCGCTGGATAAACTCAGCGGCAACATCAAACACTGTCGTTGCCATGTTAGCATCCTCCTTCCCGTTGGCGTCCGATCTAGTATCTAGCCTACCCGGCCCCACCGACAACTTGTGTACTGTGCGGGGCGTGGCACGCCTGCCCAACTGGCGAGAGCTTTGGGCTGTCTCTGGGAACCCCCTCGTAGCGTGGCTCATCGCTTCCCGGTCCGTCCGGCAGGCAGAGATGGCCCTCACGCGTGGATGGACGGCGACTCGCTAGCTGAATGAGATGATACCTAAGGGGGGACCTGCTCTACGTGCAATTGATGAAGTAGCTGAAGCCGCTAGATCGGGATGTCATCGAACGGCACACCGCACATCTCAAAGGGCTTGATGAGGCTGGAAAGCTGGTTCTTTGCGGCCCGTTCATGGATTATCCGGGAGGGATGATTGTGATGCGAGCTGCTTCATACTGGGAAGCAGATGAGCTTGCGACCTCTGGCCCACTCATTGCTGCAGGCTACGAGATGTACTATTTGCGAACGCTCGAAGTTGTCGACGCGTCCACAGGCTACTGAATCATCAATGTATGTGAAGGCAACTCACTGACCCGACCCTGGTTCGGCGGTCGCATTTTTGGGTGATGGTCAGCGCGGGCTTCGGGTTCTACTGGGGCATCACGTGTCCTTGTAGAAAGAAGCCCCGCCGATTTGGGGAAGCCTTGCGGCTCTAGCCCTGGCGGGGTCTATTGAGCTGTATTCTACCAGATGTTCGACCTATGGCCGCCGCAGCATTGCTCAACTGTGCCAGCAAAGTTGACCACGATCAACCCGGTGAACCGTTGGTTCTGGCTGTGATCACAGGCGGCAGGAGTACTTACCGCTAGCCAGACGGCGTGTACGTAGTGCCCATTGCAACACTCAGTCCGTTGGCCACCGACGTAAGCGCTAAGCACCGCTGGCGCTATGACGAGTGTTTTCGAGCATGCCCGGTGGTGCGTAACTCAGTCACCGTGTGGCCTACCGAGTACACCGGGTAGGTGAACGCCCAATATAAGCTCCTGCGATTGGGAGCGTTTCACTAACCTGTCTTGGGCGGATCAGAATCAACTTACATTGGGTGCCATTGCAATCCTGTCGCAGCCGCCGAGGTGAGGGTAGCAATTTTGAAGCGTTGTCGGTGTTATGGCTTGTAGATTGCCTGTTCCCGTGGGGTGGGTGACGAGACTCGAACTCGCGACCGCCTGGACCACAACCAGGAGCTCTACCAACTGAGCTACACCCACCGCGTTGGCTTTCTGCCCTGATCTAGCAGGACTTCAGCCAGGTGCCTAGTCTACCGGGACTGCCATTCCTAACAGAAATCCACTGGCTGTGGACGTCATCAAGTGATCCGCTGCCACAATGCATAAACATCGTCGTCAACTAGGAGGTGTATGACGGCAGCAGGTAAGTTTGGACAGGATTCCGCCCCTCTCAGTGTATTGAACGCATAAACACTGGCAGGTGCGTGCGGTCCATCGTCGACATTGATGACTTGCGTGCAATACATGCTGAAAGCCCGGGATCTGCCACCGGTTGGTTTCATGGCAGATGCCAGGTTTTGAGTCACATCCAGCGAGGTAGCCAAAGCCAACCCTAGTCAGCCAGTCACAGATCAGCCATAGCAATCATCACAGCTGGGTTGTGTCCGTCCGCATCCAGGGCACCACATCGTCAACCCAGTCAAACGCGCTATCGTGGACCAGTGCCCAACCTGACTGTCACCCCAACCCACCAGGCACCAGGCGGGCACGGGCTGGGCGTCGGGTTCATGCTGATGGCCATGGTGTCGGGGCAGGTGGGCAGCTCGTTCGCCAGGCTCCTGATGAACCATCTGGCCACACCGTTGGGTGCCGCTTGGATGCGCCTGGCTTTCTCTGGCGTCATCCTCTTGCTATTTTGGCTTGTCAGACGGCTTGTTGGACGTCTGACCAAGCGGCCTCCCTCACCTCGGAGCCAGCCCCGGTCGCGTCAAGCCTGGATACCAGCCATCGCCTACGGTGCCGTGCTGATCACGATGAACTCGCTGTTCTACGAGTCGATCAGCCGCATCCCGGTCGGCATCGCCGTCACCATCGAGTTCCTGGGTCCGCTCAGCGTGGCCATCATCGGCTCGCACCGCGCGATCGACTTCTGTTGGGTCGGCTTGGCGGCGCTGGGCGTCGTCATCCTGGGCGTCACCCCCACCCCGCTGACTTTGGCCGGCGTGCTGTTCGCGCTGGGAGCCGCCTGCTGCTGGGCCGCCTACATCCTGACGGGCGCCCGCGTCGCCCAGCACTGGCAGGGCACCAGCGTGCTGACCGGTGCCTGCCTGGCCGGGGGAGTCGTCTTGCTGCCCGCCTTCATCGCCGGGGGCAACGTCGCACACCTTACTTGGGGGACGATCGTCCTTGGCCTGTTGGTGGCGTTGGCGTCGTCCGTCCTGCCCTACTCGCTGGAGCTGTTGGCTTTGGGACGAATCTCAACCAGCCTGTTCGGCATCCTGGAGAGCCTAGCCCCAGCCGTCGGCGCACTCGCCGCCTGGATGTTGCTGGGCCAGGGGCTGCATTACGGCGACTGGATCGCCATCGCCTGCGTGGTCGGTGCCTCGTTCGGCGCCACCATGACTCATACCAAGAAGTTGGTGACGGAAACCGGCCAGACCTCTGGTTAGCACTCCACAGCGCGTTGCTGCCGTCCGTTCTGGTGGTAGATGTGGTGTAACGCCGGTTTAGGCTGGCGCCACCGCAGACCGCTGCTCGGGCAGGGTGGCCACCAGACTACCGGTCGAGGAGGTGTCTGGGCGCCCTGGGCCGGCTGGAGGCACATCAATGTTCATATGAGCAACTAAGGAAACTGTGTTGTTCTTTGTGGTGGCGGGAGATCTGCGTCGGCTGGAGCCTCCTTTTGATCGGATCGTCTGCTTATTAGACCCACCCGCGCAGATTCTCGCTGATGACATCAGCCAGGGCATCGATGAATTGCGGATCGTCGTTCAAGCAGTCGATGCGGACGAACTGGCCCCGTCCGCCACTGGCCTCCAGGTACCGGTCGCGGTTCAGCAACCCGATCTCTTCGAGCGTCTCCAAGCAGTCGGCGGCGAAACCCGGACACATGACGTCCACCCTGCCCACACCCGGCGCGCCCAATTGGCCGACGGTGTCGATGGTGGCGGGGTGCAGCCACTTGGCCGGACCGAACTTGGACTGGAACGTCATCTGGCAAGCGTCTTCGTCCAAACCCAACCGTTCTCGCAGCGCAGCGGTGGTGGCGCGGCACTCGCTGGCGTACGGATCACCACCTTGGTCCATGGTCACCGGAATCCCGTGATAAGACAGGATCAGTTTGTCGCCGCGTCCGAAATCCGGACGGCCGTGGACGTCCCAAGCCGCCTCGATCCGACTCGCCAACGCCTCAATGTACAACGGGTGCGTGGCGAACGACCGGACGAACCTCAGCTCGAATTGGTCCCGCGAAGCGAGCACATAGCGCGCCACCGCATCGTAGGTACTGCCTACCGTCGTGCCCGAGTACTGGGGATATGCCGCCATCACCAGCACTTTGTCGACGCCACCGGCGCGCAGCCCGTCGAGCACACTGGCCACCGACGGCTGCCCGTAGCGCATGGCCCAGGCCACGCGGACGTCGTCACCCAATCGCGCCGCCAGGGCGTCCATCTGCTTGACGGTGTTGACGA
>Ga0123357_10013628_pt1 | contig 10565 bp, 8 predicted proteins | sample TergutEmb28metaG_FD_89873 | JGI IMG/M metagenome (GOLD analysis project Ga0123357, IMG submission 89873) | Embiratermes neotenicus P4 segment gut microbial communities from Petit-Saut dam, French Guiana - Emb289 P4 | ecosystem: Host-associated > Arthropoda: Insects > Digestive system > Gut ...
CTGCCCCCTTCTGTGAGTGCACACAACTTCTACTGACCGCTAACCTAACTGCCCCCTTCTGTGAGTGCACACAGCTTCTACTGACCGCTAACCTAACTGCCCCTTCTGTGAGTGCACACAACTTCTACTGACCGCTAACGTATCTGTCCCTTCTGTGAGTGCATACAACTTCTACTGACCGCTAACCTAACTGCCCCTTCTGTGAGTGCAAACAACTTCTACTGACCGATAACCTAACTGCCCCTTCTGTGAGTGCACACTGCTTCTACTGACCGCTAACCTAACTACCCCTTCTGTGAGTGCACACAACTTCTACTGACCGCTAACCCAACTGCCCCTTTTGTGAGTGCACACAGCTTCTACTGACCGCTAACCTAACTGCTCCCTTCTGTGAGTGCACACAACTTCTACTGACCGCTAACCCAACTGCCCCTTCTGTGAGTGCACACAACTTCTACTGACCGCTAACCCAACTGCCCCCTTCTGTGAGTGCACACAACTTCTACTGACCGCTAACCCAACTGCTCCTTCTGTGAGTGCACAAAAGTTCTACTGACCGCTAACCTAACTGCCCCTTCTGTGAGTGCACACAACTCTTACTGACCGCTAACCTAACTGCCCCTTCTGTGAGTGACACAACTTCAACTGACCGCTGACAGTGCAGTACAGTACAGAATGTCAGCACGACACAGTTTATCCTGTCAGTACAGTACAGTACAGAATGTCAGCACGACACAGATTATCCTGTCAGTACCGTACAGTACAGAATGTCAGCACGACACAGTTCATCCTCTCAGTACATTACCGCCATCTAAACCTAGCACAGTCTGTTAAGTCTGCAGGTATACAGCAGAAGTAACGACCCTGTTTGCTGTTTCGCACATGACAGAGAACACCGAAACGTCGTGTCCACAGGCAAGGCAGTGCAAGTACCGCTCTGCAGGCTTTGACACGATTCAGATCGATCCTCTTCATCAACTTCCTTCACGTCTATCAGCACACTTGAGGGTGAGCTGGCAGTGGTATCTGCGAACGGGGCAGGAAGTAACGGGAGAAAGGAGAAAAATGCAGAGTGAGCAGCTTCATGATTTGCAGTTTCCACCAACCGTTACCCGAGTGATCAAACGAAAAACAATGAGACAGGCGAGGCATGTGGCATGCATGGGGTATAGGACGAATCCACTGAGTGTTATGGTGGGGACGCCTGAAGGAAACAGACCACTTGAAAGAGTTAGGCGTAGATGGAAGACTAACATAAATTTGTATCTTAAAGGAAAAAGAGGGAGGCGTGGACAGGATTAATCTGGCTCTGGAAAGGGATTAGTGTGGGCTGTTGTTAGCACGGTAATGAGCCTCCGAGTTCTATAAAATGCGGGGAATTTCTTGACTAGCAGAGGAACGGTCAGCTTCTCAAGCAACACTGTGCTCCATGGAGCTGGTCAATCAGCAGTAATGTCGAGTTTTTTTAATCTCGGTCCCGTCCTTGAATGGTCATTCCGTTACTGACTGTGTACAGTACTGTGATAGCGCGCGGGCGTCTAGCCACGCAGCCAGCAGCACTGCGGACAGTAACTGTACTGGTTTCATTCCAGACGACCTGTATTTCAAGTACACCACGACATACGAACTGAAGAAGATGGAAGACGGACAAGTGTACTTGGTGCCTAGCAATTACACCGTGGAGTTCGAACCGCGAGATGTAAAGGCTAAACTGGACAATCTGTTCAACGGAAACAAAGTGATGGGTGAGTGACAGCAGCGCGCTGACCTGCTGACAGGCTGGTCGGCTTCAGCTGTGGGCCGGCCAGCCGTCAAGCAGCCGAATTACTTTACTGCAAACACACACCGACAGGTGCACTCACATGTTAATTAAACACAACTTCATTAACACTATACGTAGAGTCCAGTTGAAATGTGATGGCACACGGTGATGCACGGGAGGGGAAGTGAAGGGGAAACTGCCGAATGGAATGGGTAGCCAGTACCCTTCACACTACCTCGGAACATGGTGTATCCAGCATTACTACCGCTGATGCGCACACCTCTGCTGCCAGTAGTCGACTGAACTGACGCCCCCGCCGATTTAAATGGACTCGTCAGTTTCGCCGAAAGACGAAATCTGGTTTCTGCGCGTGTGCCAACACATTTCAACTGGCCTCTACCTGCAACATGTCTAAACCCTTAAAGGATCATCTTCAGGGAGCATAACTGATACAGGTAGGGTCAGCAAAATGAGTCACCAGTTGTGAAATTCAACTTAGTGTGCAGCGCGTACTGCGTCAGGCAGTAGCCCAGTCTGCATTCACACATTTCGTCATACCTTACAACTGCTGACGAGGAGCCAGTCGTGCTGTAGGTGTAACGTCAGTCCTGTAAGTTTCAAATATGACCAAAGGACCTGTCTGACCGTTTCAGCCGACAACATGAACGCATTCATAAACGAGAACTGGCGAACAGCGATAAAGGAGCTTGGGCAGCCCACGTACGACGCTCTGGGTCTCATCATCCACACGATGTTGTCGAGAGCCTCAAGAACGGTGCCCTACAAGGACGTTTTCGATGATACAGAGTGACTTGACACGGTACCAGCAGCAAATACAAGTGCCTGCCGGCTGGCAGCATTTCGTCCACTGAATTTGCTTTTGTGTTGTTGAGTTCTGTTGGTAGAATAAACAGACGTCGTAACTGTAGACGGAAGTGACGCTGTTAGCCGTTACAGTTGATCCAATACACCACCAGTAGTATTACAGTTAGTCTCCAACCTGATCCACTACACCACCACTACCACGCATTAAGAGGTGCAGCCACAGTACAAAAATACAACCTGTTAACGTCATTCAATGGGGCCACGATAGCAACTCGCTACGGGCTGGACGGTCCGGGGATCGAATCCCGGTGGGGGCGAGATTTTCCGCACCCGTCCAGACCGGCTTTGGGGCCCACCCAGCCTCCTATACAAAGGGTACCGGATATCTTTCCCGAAGGTAAAGCGGCCGGGGCGTGGCGTTGACCACCCACCTCATCCAGCGCCGAAGTTAAAGAAAGAGTAGAGCTACGCCTCTACTCCCCCTCCGGGCCTTCGTGAACTGTTCTGGGGTGAACTGAACCTCTACCTTTAACGTCATTCATTAAACCTGCTACGTGTTTCCGTAAGTAGACATCATCATCGTCATCATGAGGCAGACACCTGCCGCTCAGCAAGTGACACTGGCAGGCTCTCTCTCACCAGACCGCTGCTATTCACAGTGCGATCTGTGGAACCCCGCGCCTTCTCCTCGGGTACTTCCACCGGTTTCACAAACACATTGTGTTTATAACGACACCTGCACAAACAACCGCGAATTCTAATTCCACTTTCAGTTTTCCGTCCATTGTAAATTACAATAACAAGAGAAATTTCAGCATCCCCCCCCCGCGCCCTTTTGACATATTACGCGGCCCGTAGTGGTAATGCACTACCGACGTTTCGGGACCACCGATTGGTCCCAACCTTATGGGGACCGAGGGGCGGTCCCCAAGCGTCGATAATTACTACCATAGGTCGCGTAATATCTCAAACGATGGCGGATGTCACCAACAATAAAACTGTCATTCATAATAGTGCACACATTCTTTATTATGTAGAAAACGTTAGAGTTAAACAGCTTCTGTTTTGCACCGCATAAGGACAAGCGGCTCCTTCCGACTGATCGTGATGCCAGGCCAACCCCCTTGCCTTTTCTGCAAATAGAAGCAACGCACATTGTGTAATATCAAGAGCCACATGTTTCGGCTGTACAGAAGACTATAAACTGCGGAATGTGGCACCACATATGGTACTGTCCCAACTGCATGCTGTGCACCGCTCCTATGCATGAACTCACCGTAACGTCTGATTTCTCTCAGATTACTACGTTCTGCGTGCCTTGTGTCAGCAGTCTTCTGTTGTCCTATGTACAGCTTGCGCACGCGTTGGCGCTGTCGGTTGACGCACCGCGCTACAAGCTGGAAAGTCGCGGGCTCGGACCCCACTGGTGTCGCTGACATAACCCTTCCAGCCGCACTATGGCCCTGGGATCGACTCAGCCTCTAACAGAAATGAGTACCAGGGGTATCTCCTGAGGGATAAACGCGGCCGGTGCGTAGGGCTGACCACCTTCATGTGCGGAGTGTCATGCAATCTGGGTGTCTCCAGCTCCTGAAACCCTCAGGGTCTGGCCAGGGATTGCTTTATTGCTATTAGTATGGCCGAAAGATGCAGATGTGCACATTTCTTACAATATATGTTGTACTCACCAACCAACCATCTGCCGGCTTCGTTTCCTTCTGTTTTGGTCAAAAGGGTTCCACAGACATCCGGATTGTGAAGACCATAACACTGAAACAAAACAGACGGTGCTCAGTACAGTTCCTATAAGAGGGCGTCTTTGTACACAGCCTTACTGCGAAAAGGTACTACGTCTCAACACATTATACCAACACTGACAATTCTCACCCTCCGAAAATTTACACCAAAAAGCAGAACACAATAAGTTTTAAGCATAAATACGTTTCCGGATACCCAAGGTTGAAGCAGACCAAGAAGCTGGAAGCACTGCTCCCACGCAACGGCCGGGATCACCCAACGCCACAGAACACCCGGAACGTCAGTAGCACCCCTGTGATAAGCTCAAAATCTCACACGTAAAACAGAAGTTTACCTAACCTACACAGCTCAGGTGTACGGACGGCAGAACAGGGCGGTGTGTCTGGCCGCACCAGCTGTGGCGCCACTTGAGGACGAAGCACACAACCTGCTGGCTGGTCATTTTGTGCACAAACTGCCCGCTATGAGGCGACCTAACTGCATCGTTACACCATTACACCGTAAGAGGGTCACAATATTGTGTGCAATACGACGTTTCGGCACTGCCAGTTCGTATTTCTTCGATGATGATGATGATGATGGCACGATGACATTAACAGCAGCCAGCTCAGTCCACACACTGTAGACCTACAAACAACAGCTAACTCAACTCCACATTCTCCATATACTTCAATTATTACAATTCAAACCAATAAATGCATTCAATTGCACTCAAACCACAATAATATTATTAAAAACGAAGCCCTGCATATTTCGGGCCACACTGGCCCATCGTCAGGCACAACACAGTTATGTACAGGTGTACCAACCGTGCACAGCTATGTATAGGTGTACCAACCGTGCACAGCTATGTACAGGTGTACCAATCGTGCACAGGTATGTACAGGTGTACCAATCGTCCACAGCTCGGCGTTCTGTGATATATTCATTCAACTGACGCCAGAAGCCCGAAATTTCTCCTATTCAGATTGCATACAGGAACGGGAAAGTATCTTGTTTAGCGAAGTGTCGAACTTTTTTTCTGGGGGGTTCTTAGAAAGGAAACGTTAGGCTTGATTTCAAACTTTCGCCGTGTTCTGAAGGTTGTATTCTTTCATTTGGGTGATTCCCCAGCGTCTGAATTTTATACGCCGACGTTTAGGAACACTGTCTGTTCCATCGTCATTTTTCATGCAGTTTCCTTTCCATAGAGGCGAATTATTCTTGATTTAAAACTTTTTTCGTGTTCGGAACACTCTGTTCCACCTTCGTGAAAATGGGACAGGCAGACAGACAGACAGACAGCGTGTGTTCGTAACTTCGGCATATAAAATGGAGACGCCGGGGGATCACCCAACGAAAGAATATGACAGGCTTTAGGCTGTTCGCCCATAAAATACGCCAAACTGAAACTGATAATTCGAAAAAAAGCAACCAGAGTGTCACGGCACGGCACGGCACGGCACGGCACATGTTGAGAAACACGCGCTCAAGGTCGAAGGAGTGTTCGCGCAAGGATGAAGGTCACAGCCAAGACGTCGCGACGACAACGCAGTAAGATGCGATGTGTAATTGTACCTAAAAAGAAATGTTTTTACAGTTTTGTGACTGCAATTGAATTAACCAATGTTCTGTCACAATCGGCCTATTCTACGACGCACCACACGGCACAGCACAGCACAGCACGGCACAACACAGCACAGCACAGCATACGTCACTGGTATAACGGTCTCCAGCAACCGTACGAACTTCGTACCGATTCTTAACCTTTTGGCGCCGGAATTATTATTTTTTAATTTTAGCACATTCTGTATATAAAATGTGAATAATGCAGGAACCAAATATGTTAGATTTATGAAACAAACTGCTTTTTGAAGAGGAAAAAACGGAGAGTTTATACCATGTTTAAAATTTTCAGTACCTATATTTGTTGAATAAATATATAAAAGGAAACATTTAGAGGTTAGCGGTGCGGTACGACCACTATAGTTGTTGTTAGGCATCAAAGGGTTAAAGTTAAGACATGACGCCGAGCGCCGAACATATTCAGCACGCGACTACCTCTGCTCTGGCAGCCCTTCAGCCGTGCAGTGAGATTCTGACAGCGTCGGGAACTAAACAACACAGCAGTACAGAAGGCAGTGCAATGACTCCGGCAATGACTAGTCCAGGGCTTCTGAAAGTGGAGTTCCGGGGTCAATTCCAGGGCAGCCCGCATGACACTTGCGATGGACATTTCGATAGTGGGACGAGTACTGCCTGAGTACTTCGGGTTTCCCTTGGTGACGATGATGATTAATTATGATGATAATGATCATCACTATCAAGTTAGGGTTCTAAACAGTTCGCAAGTTGTGAGTAAATAGAGACAGAAGCCACTTCTAGTGTCCCGTAAGGTTTTGTGAGTTAGTAAATTTGAGAGCAGTGTGTAGGTAGACATTGTGAAGACGGACGCAAAATGAACATCTCAGAACGTCGTCCTGGTAACAGTGTCGTTGCATCGTCTCGTCCCGCCACCGCACGGTCAGTTCAGTAAACTGCTCACTTAATTACGCGCACTGCCGAACCAATCCCGAACAGGCTAACAGCCGCACCGCTTCAGGACAGACTCCGTGCTGCAAAATTCGAAAGTTTCATTTACACCGTCCGTGCCGTTTCTTCTCCAACCGACTGACAGTGCCTTGTGATTGCAGGCGAGACAGAACACTTCGTACCCGTCTTGGACCCACTGATAGTGGATGGGAAGACGGTAAATAATCGGGAAATGGAGAGTGTGTATCCACATATGAAGATCATAGGTTTAACCCTTATCCTGCTAACGTGGAGAATATGGTGAGCTCCTAATAATGCTAGCAAATGGCAGATGGGATTTAATTAGGAGTTTAAAGGTTTGAAACACTTGGATCTGCAAAGCATCAGGTAAGGACATTGCAACGTTAGTCCGACGGGCGCTGCAGGTTCTGGAACAGACGCTGCCTGCCTTGCGCAGCAGTTACGTTCCGGAAGGTGCGGCGCTAGTCGAGTTTTATGCGGGTCGGATTTCAGTATACACACCGTCTGATATGTCTAATATGTAAATAGCAGGCAGTCCACTTGCAATCCAAACTCCAACACACCGGAGTCTGACCGCCCGCTGTGTTATCGCCCAGCAGTATTCTTCCGCCATCATGGCCTCATCGCGATGTTATTCACTTGAGGAAGAATAAGGCGCGAGTTTATAAATGTTAGTATTTCAGTTTATAAGTTATTTTCGGATGCCAAAGGCTTAAAAAATGCTACTTGGAATTATGGGAGTCAAGATTCTGAACATTTTTGCAGTCAGCGGCTGAGAATTACCGTCTGCTGTCAGCTGTTCGGAACACTGCCGATGACGAAGCTGTAAGCAATGTCATGTGACAGTGCAGTGCTGAATTTGGTGCGCTACCTGCAACACTAAGAGAGAAGCAAAGAAAACGCCGGCTGGTCTATCCAAACAATGCAACTGCAGAACAAAAGTCGGAATGTTTACAGCTTCAGCCACTTCACGTATTGACATGAAACTATTAGAATGAAGTGCCGACATTCAGCATACAACATTGGTTGTGTGTTCTTGTTTTGATGTGTGTTGGAGTTTCGGTGTGGTTGGGTTGGGGTGGTATCCGTGTGGCAGGCTGAAGTCTGCAACACGGATACCACCCCAACCAGCCACAGCGAAACTCCAACACGCATCGAAACAAGAACACACAACCAATGTGGTGATACAATAGAAAAGTCGCAGGCTCCTGATGATGGATGTATTAATGTCCGAAACATGTTCAGTCTCTAGGAAGTAAAATAAAAGTAGCAAGTGACATGAAGTTGGTCTCTTATTCTTCAACTATCACAATGATGCACGGTCCAATATACATAAGATTTGCATAAATTTATGTCGGTTGTAATGACCTGTAATGACCTGTAATCTCACGCATCAGCCTGTCTGTTGCACTTTCTCACGAGTGACCTCAATTACACATCACTACCCGTTTCAGTGCTCACGTCTTGCGGTTTCATTATCATCTATCATCATAGAATCATTTTCAGGCCCTTCTAAGATACAGAAGGGCCTGAAGATGATTCTATAAGAATCGAAATATGTTACTCTAATACAATAATAAACATAATAAATGTTTTGTTGTGTTTGACTGATACGTCATTGTATATTTATATAAGAACCACTGCATTGTTTTTACTTCAGTGTTCCTGTTGTGGTGCAGAACCCCGTAAGGCCCTACGGCTAACTCAAAGTCACCCACTTGCCTTGTTCGCATGTCCTCATTATCAGGTGCATTCCTTACTTCCGACAGCACATGCTCCTACATTTCCTGATACACCTCATTTCCTAATGGCACACGCCCAAGTTAGCACAACAATGGCTACCTGCTCCGTAACTGGTTCTAACACTTCGCTACAGATGGCACCACAGTCACGAATTATCTCCCAGTTGCTGCAGCAACCAACGAATAACAGGCAGCAGCACCGGTCTGTGTCCGTACAAAATCTATCCATTACAAATATTCGGTTCTTACGATCTGTGCACTGTTGGGTCACCAGTTCCTTCCCAGAATGCACTGCGATCTGCAATATGAACCAACAGTCAGTAATGACACAAACACACAGCTCTAACGAACAAGAGTATAAAACAGAGTTTTCCAATACAACCAAATAACTAAATAACTAAGTAACAACTCCATGCATTGGAATACTTTTGAGAAGCTAACAGTTGTTCAGCTAGTCAAGCAATTTCCCATATCTTTTGACATTTGAAGACAAATCACCATGTTCAGTTATTTGCATGAAATCCTTTAGACTGCACTGCGGATAGGCAGCAAACGTAAAGCAGCAGCAGCAGCAGCAGCAGCAGTGGCAGTAGCAGCAGGAGGAGGAGGAGGAGGAGCAGCAGCAGCAACAGGAGGAGGAGGAGGAGCAGCAGCAGTAGCAGGGGGAGGAGGAGGAGCAGCAGCAACAGCAGCAGCACCACCACCACCACCACCACCACCACCAGCAGCAGCAGCAGAAGCAGGAGGAGGAGGAGGAGGAGGAGGAGGATGAGGATGAGGAGGATGAGGAGGAGGAGGAGGAGGAGGAGGAGGAGTAGCAGCAACGGCACAAATAACATCCAATGATGAATGCTGACAGCTGTGGATCACTCAGCAGAGTGACATTAACAATCCTGAAGGCCAGCATATATAGCAAGGTGATACAGACAGACAGACAGACAGACAGAGACTGCACAATGGCAGATGTTGCTGTTTTGATGCTCGGTCAATATACATTCATCGACATTTCCAAACTTTCGGAATATTTATGTGGCTTACGGTACATCGGATGGAGCATCATTAATAGTCTTACTATTATTATTAGTTATTGTTATTGTTATTATTATTATTAACCAGTTTGTGTTTCATTCCAACACTGTCCTATAGTTAGATGCGCAACACTTAGCTAATTGCTAACCATGGTGTGCATAGTGTGCATCGTGTGCATACACTAACACAGATTTGAAATAGGGTTTTTATTGTGTCTGCACCAGTACAAACACTGTACCGATGTTGCATTTATCTTAGTGGGCCCCAGGACCGGTCTAGATGGGAGTGGAAAATCTCGCCCCCACCGGAACGATCCGCGGACCTTCCAACCCGTTGCGAGTCGCTATACCGTCTGAGCAATTCGGGCACAAATATTCGACAGCAACTGAACGGAATTTACAGACCGCTTAAACACGAGTGATGATATGACATATTTGTTAGCTGCCATTGGGTGGACAGCCGGTGGACGCAGTGGGTACAGTACACATTTACAGTAGGTACAGTACACATTTACAGTAGGTACAGTACACAGTTACAGTAGGTACAGTACACATTTACAGTAGGTAAGTACACATTTACAGTAGGTACAGTACACAGTTACAGTAGGTACAGGACACATTTACAGTAGTACAGTACACATTTACAGTAGGTACAGTACACAGTTACAGTAGGTACAGTACACATTTACAGTAGGTACAGTACACATTTACAGTAGGTACAGTACACATTTACAGTAGGTACAGGACACATTTACAGTAGGTACAGTACACATTTACAGTAGGTACAGTACACATTTACAGTAGGTACAGTACACAGTTACAGTAGGTACAGTACACAGTTACAGTAGGTACAGTACACATTTACAGTAGGTACAGTACACATTTACAGTAGGTACAGTACACATTTACAGTAGGTAC
>Ga0123357_10013629_pt1 | contig 10565 bp, 8 predicted proteins | sample TergutEmb28metaG_FD_89873 | JGI IMG/M metagenome (GOLD analysis project Ga0123357, IMG submission 89873) | Embiratermes neotenicus P4 segment gut microbial communities from Petit-Saut dam, French Guiana - Emb289 P4 | ecosystem: Host-associated > Arthropoda: Insects > Digestive system > Gut ...
CCGCGATGAATCTCGCCCACGCGATAGGACATTTTGTTGATGAAGAGCCGGTCCTGATCCTCCAGTTCGGGAGCCATGCTGGTGCCCTCGACCAGCACCGGCTGGTAGAGAAATAGAATGATGAACGTCGAGACGGCAACCGAAACAATCAGATCGCGCAGCCAGGAGTGGACCTTGACGTGAGAGCGCCCACGATCTCCAGCGCTCTCCGGCGTGGATTGCGGTTCGTTACCTGGTTCTGCTGTGGTCAACTGCTCGTTCTCCTCAATCACTTGGACGATCCCGCTCCCTTGCCGTAATCAGTTTCCATGCAACGTCGTCCCCATCCCCAATCCTAACCCCGGCGTAAGTACCTTTCCATCGAGCCCCTCGGGAGACCACGCCTGCACAATCGCCTTTGCCATCTTTGCGATCAGGACCTCGCCTTCGTTGTCCGGCGTCCAGCTCGTGTCCTGGTTCGCGTAGGTGAAGATGGAGATCACAATCGGCCCCGTCTTTCCGCCCACGATGGCGACGTCGTTGCGGACGGCGTTCAGACTGCCGGTCTTGTTGGCGATGCTCGACAGTTCCTCGGTCGAGTCCAACTGCTCCAGGTAGCGCGGGATCGTGGTTCGGTAGAACTGGTTTCGCAGCATCCCGAGCGCCGTCTCGCAGATGGCAGCGTCGCCGGGTCGGGCAGGATTCCCCAACTGGCAGCGGCCAATCCGCTCCATCACCTGCGCCATCTCGCGGGCGGTCGTCTTTCCCAGTCCGAACTGCGGGTAATCGGCAGGCAGCGGCGAGGTCGTGGGCTTGCCGATCTTCTTGTAGAGATGGGTATTCTTCAGCCCCATCCAGGTGATGCGATCATTCACGGCATCGACGCCGAAGCGGTCGATCATCAGATTGGTCGCCGTGTTGTCGCTGAGGATAATCATCAGCGTCAGGACATCCTTCAGCGTCAGGGTCTGGGGCGTGTCCAGAAACATCAGCACTCCGGAGCCGCTCACGGCGTCGCCTTTCGCCAGCGTGATTCTTTCATCCCAGCGGGCCTTTCCGGAGCGAATCTGCTCCATGGCCTCGAAGAGGATCGTCAGCTTGATGACCGAGGCCGTCTGCACGGGCCTGTCGGCGTCGAGCGCCACCGTGCGGCCCGTGTTCAGTTGCCGGGCGTAGAGCGCGACGTGTCCATGATGCGCCGCCCGCAGAGCCTCCAGCTGTTTCATGAGCGCGGATTCAGCCGTGCCTGCCGGCTGTTTCTTGGCCGCATGCGTCTCTGCCGATACGGAAACTGCTAAACCTATAGCCACTAAGAGCGTAGCCAGCCTCAGGAAATATATAGAGATAAATTTCATACCCTGCCATCTTACAAAGAACCGGCCGGAATAAGCATCTGAAAAGATTGCAATCGGCGGTTTTGTTCCTCGGGGGCGGACGGCCAGTTTCTTGCAACCTCAGGCGTAGAAACGGCTTCGCAGAGATAGAATAAGGGGTAGCGAGAAGAGCGGGATTTGCGAGGATTGTGAACAACGTCACGGACAAAACGGACACTATGGCAACTCCGACCATGCTCGAATCAGCCCGGACGCCGGCTGCGCCGAAGAACGGTATCGAAGACTCTCTGGAACGGCTCACCACGGAGACGCCCAATACCGCCTCGGCGGGACTCGATACCAAATCTGCCATTGAGATCGCGCGCATCATCAACCAAGAGGACGGGCGCGTGGCCGCTGCCGTCAAGCGCGCGCTGCCCGAGATCGCCGTCACCATCGATACAGTGGCGCGCTGCCTGCGCGACGGCGGACGGCTGATCTACGTCGGAGCCGGTTCCAGCGGGCGCATCGCCTCGCTCGACGCCGCCGAGTGCCCGGCAACCTTCTCCACCCTGCCTGCTCAAGTGCAGTACATTATGGCGGGCGGGCCGAAGGCCCTGGCCTCAGCCGCCGACGTCAACGAGGATTCGCCCGAGCTGGGCCAGCGCGATATCGCCCGGCGGCGTCCCACGCGGAAGGACATCGTCATAGGAATCTCCGCCAGTGGACGGACTCCATACGTCGTCGGCGCTGTCGAGTACGCGCGCACGCGCGGGTCGAAGACGGCTGCCATCACCTGCAACGTGGGTACGCCGTTGTCCGGCGTGGCGGACATCACCATTGTGGCCGAGGTGGGCCCGGAGGTCATCTCCGGCTCCACGCGCCTGAAGTCGGCGACCTCGCAGAAGATGATCCTCAACATGATTACGACGGGAGCCATGACCCGGCTTGGCTACGTCTACGACAACCTCATGGTCAACGTGCATATGAAGAACACGAAGCTGGTCGAGCGCGGCATCCGTGTCCTGATGAAGGTGTGCAGCGTCGATCGCGAGACCGCCATCCGCACCATCAAGGCGGCGGGCAAGTCGATCCCGATAGCGATGGTCATGCTCAAGGCCAACGTCGATAAGATGGAAGCCGTCCGCCGCCTCAGTAAATCGGACGGCAACGTCCGGCTCGCCATCGAAGACTCGACCCTGGAGCTTTAGTTAGTATTCCCAGTAAATCAAAGACGCCACACAGGTCCTCAATAATCCAATGAGTCTCATCGACCCGAACGGACTCGAATGTGTCTGGGACGACGGCAGTTATGACTCGGAAGATGACCCGGACACAGGAAGCCCGGAGAAATGTGCAGCAGCAGGAGGAACTTGGTACGATCACAGCTTCTTCGCCGGAATGCCGGACTGGAGTGGCGATCCCGACGCCATAGACGGAATTTGGGACAGTTTATTCAACCCATTTGGTCTTGACCCAAATGGCAAACCTCTTTACTGCAATGCAGACGTAATTTCTGCGATGAGAACGATATGGGCACAATCGGCCAATGGTACTTCAGGGGCCGAGGCGTCGTTTCGGCTTGATGGAAACACATCCAATTACAGTATTGTCTTTACACCATTTACGAATCAGCGTGGTAGCCAAACAATCCAAATCAAGCCAGGAACAACGTTCGCCCTGTTCCATACACATCCAAATTTCGGAAGTTGGCAGCCTTCAACCCCGCAGAATAACTTCGAGGGAAACCCCCTCGGCGATACTGGTGTAGCAGACAAGTACAACCTTCAGATGTATGTGGTTTCACAGCGTGGATTAGGTTATTACGATCCAGCAACCGGAACATCCACTCAAGTCCGCCCCGGCACAAGTTGGGCAAATCCTTGTGGAGATTGATATGAAGAGACTGTTTTTCACACTAGGAACCATTATCATTTTTTGTTCTTTGGGATGGATAAGTTTTGCTCAAAGCACACAATCCACGTCGATTCCCATCATTAGCGCCGAGAATTATAAGAGGACACTTGACGCAGTGTTCGCCAAAACAGGACAGCAGAGCACTATGCAGTACTCAATGGTGCTTCGATTTATGCCGTCGCGACATGCTGAATCTGAAATAACGATTCAGGTGGACAATAAAGGCCGGGTTCATGTAGCACTAACCGCCGTGACCGGAACGAGTGTCTGGAACCTTGCCAATGAATATATTCGACAGACCGGGAGATTCAATCTTGAGGAGATCACGAGACGCGCACAGGTAGAAAAGAAAGAGATTTCAGCAGATTCAGCGAAGGCTATCATTTGGCACTCTGAAGCTCTGAAAAGTCTTGGACAGACCACAGCAGAACTCCAACAAGATTTTGTTCAATTTCAAAAGACTGGTGAAGCAGCGATCTTTTTGGATGGGAGTACGTATGAAATGCGCTTCACACAGGGGGTGACCGAATTTCACTGTACTGTCATGGACGCTGAGGTGGACGACCATGAAGTGACAGGGCGTTCGTCTCTCGCCAACTGGATGAATAGTGTTCGGTTGTACCTCACTGCGCGGGTGGGCGGGTGGCCCAGTTCTGAGAAGTAGTCTGAAATTTTGGTGCCCCACATCTGGCGGTTTTATCGTGTCGCCGCGGCGACTGGGCTGAAGCGGCGACGATCCTTCCTTGGGGAGGAGTCCTCAAGGCGGGATCGGAATCCCCGAGGGGGTCAAGGGGGAAGCAGGATCAGGGGCAGTCTTGGGGGCGTTGGAGCAGGGCTTGTCTGTCCGGAGAGCGGAGCCTGTATCTGAGCAGTCGGCAGGCAAGGAATGGATCAAGGCGCAGCCATGGAGCGCACGGAGCAGGCAGCAGGGTGTGTGCGCGAGTCGTGGGCCAAGGGCCATCCTGTAGCCGAGCAAGTCAGGGACGAGCGGGCAATCCAGCAGGAGCGGAAGTCATCGCAGGCGAGGCCTCATCTCGGAGCCGGAGCGCATAAGCGGGAGTCTCGATCGGGGGCCGTTCTTGGGGGCGGCATAGGAGAGTCAGAGTCTCCGCTCCGGTGTCAGTGGCGGGGTAGGAGGAAACCATGCCTGCGGCATGGGCTGAAGAAGGGACACAACACCCACAGTTGTGTGCTGAATAGCAAACGTTCGTTTGCTAATTAGATACCTAAGAAAACAGGCGGCTTGGCGGTTAAGCGAGAAACAGGTTTGCGAATCAGCAAACCGGCGCGACAGAGCCGCCGAGCCGCGCGGAGTCGTGGAGTAATCTGCCGCCGCCGCGCCGCCAGGTCGAGCAGTTCTCCGGCACGTTCTGCCGTTCAGTTCGCCGCCAGCTTGCCGCGCTGTTGTCCGTTCCCGGTGTCTGTTCGGTGTTCAGGCTGAGTGTTTTCCGGTGTGAACTTTGCGCGGTAGTCTGTCTCCGATCCGCGCCGCCGAGTCGTCAGGTCGAACAGTTTTCCGATGCGTTCAAGCGTTCAGTTCGCCGCCAACTTGTCGCGCTTTTGTCCGTTCCCGGCAGCTTCTCCGTGTCACGTCTGAGCAGTTTTCTGTGCGCAGTTGTTGCCGTTCTCCGGCGCTTTTGTGCAGAAATGCGAGCCGTGCTGCGCACGGGAGTGTATCTGCCACACTCAACCCCTGAAAGGGTTGCTGCGGAGCAACTTTTGTATCTCGGCAGATACCCAGGAAAACAGTGGACTTGCTGATTTTCGGTTATTCCTGAGTAACTGCGCGGTTGCGAACGGAACCGGGTTAAACTTCGGGTCATCCTGTGCGGAAAAGTGGCGACCGGGACAGCGATGCAAACCGTGCAAAACGGTGAGACTGTTTTACACCGTTTGCACCGCACGGCGGCGACGACGGGCGAGTATTTTTCTCTTTAAAAACCAGTTCACGTTGACGGAAAAAGCTCGTCCCGATGACGACACGACCGGCGCACCGGCGACCACACAACCGACGTACAGGGGACGGCACGACCGGCGCACAACGGGAATGCGCGTTGAAGTTGAAACGCTACAGGGCAAGCTGTGCCTTGTATATACAAACCGTTCCGTTTTGCATATCCATCGCCGCCCTCAATCCGCCGTTGGCTACTCGGATGCAGCTAGGCAGACAAACTCACTGTCGGGCGTGTTCGAGGCCGTCAGGACGGCTTCAGAGGCGCTTGTGAGGATGTTCTGAAGGTTAGACACCATCCCTAACGCTGACGCGTTAGGAAGGCGTCTGTGCGACCCGGAGCCGCACAGAAATCGAACGTGACTCGAACATAACTCGACGCTGTGCGAGGTTGTGCGGCTCCGGTTCTAACTCGGTTCGAGTTCTGTCCGGCCAGCGTTCGGAATCAGTTCGAGAGGTTTTTTCTTAGCTGCCCTGCGGGATCTTCGGCGGCGATTACTTGCTCTCTGCAGCGGTGATGAATGTGTCGATGGTCGTAAGGAGGACGCGCTGCTGATACATCGGCAGACGCTCAATCTGTTCCATGCGGCGCAGGAGTTTGCGGCTAGGTGCGGGAGCGGTTGCGACGGCGACCGGCTTAGAAACCTGAAGGAGTTCCTGTACGGACACATCGAGAGCCTTAGCGAAGCGAACCGCCGTCTCTGCATAGAGCCGAGTCTTGCCGTTTTCATAGTCGGAGATGACGACCTGAATCGCGCCGACGCGCCGGGCCAGTTCTTCCTGGCTGAATCCCCGCTGCTTGCGAATCTTGGCCAGTCGTTGCCCCAGAGCGATGTACCAAGCCTTAGTCGAGTTGTCGTTTTCAGCGGCTCTGATCCGTCCCATAGCAGAGACGAGTGTAAAGGGCGGTCGAAAATCCCTGTTGACTTCCATAGTTATTAACTATATTTTTATGCCTAGAAGATCAAGAGAAAAAAGTGCTTGACATGATTTTCAGCGGAGGCGGTGTGCATGGCGCGTATTCCAGAGGCAGAGGTAGAGCGGCTAAAGAAGGAAGTGTCTGTGCAGCGATTAGCGGAGGCGCGTGGCATCAAGTTGACCAGGCACGGCGCGGACCTGATCGGAAAATGTCCCTTCCACGACGACCGGACGCCATCGCTTGTGATTACGCCAGCGAAGAATCTGTGGCACTGTCTGGGGGCGTGTGACGCAGGCGGGACGGTGATCGACTGGGTAATGAAGGCCGAGGGTGTGAGTTTCCGTCATGCGGTCGAGATGCTGAAGCAGGACTATTTTCCTTTAGCCGCCTCTCCGGTTCAGTCGGTGAAGCATAGCACTGTGAGGAGACTGACGCCGCCAGTCGAGCGCGGGGCCGACGACCGGCTTCTGTTGTTGCAGGTTGCGGACTACTACCACGAGACGCTGAAGCTGTCGCCGGAGGCGATGAAGTATCTGGAATCTCGCGGCCTGAAATCGTCGGAGATGGTCGAGCACTTCCGTCTGGGGTTCGCTAACCGGACTCTGGGGTATCGGTTGCCAGCCAAGAACCGCGTGGCGGGAGCACAGATGCGGGGCCGGTTGCAGGAGCTTGGCATCTTGCGCGATACCGGGCACGAGCAGTTCAACGGCTCGATTGTTATCCCGGTGTTCGATATGACGGGCGCAGTGATGGAGATGTATGGGCGCAAGATTACGCCGAACCTGAAGAACTCGCCGGACCATCTCTATATGCGCGGAGAGCACAGGGGCGTATGGAACGAGGAGGCACTGGTAGCCAGTAAAGCGATCATCCTGTGCGAAGCGTTGATCGACGCGCTGACGTTTTGGTGTGCGGGATACCGCAACGTGACGGCCAGCTATGGCGTGAACGGCTTCACGAAGGACCACAGAGCGGCCTTCGAGAAGCACGGAACCGAGCGGGTGTATATCGCTTACGACAACGACGAGGCAGGAAACAAGGCCGCAGCCAAGCTATCGGAAGAACTGATAAGCATGGGGCTGGAGTGTTTCCGCGTGGAGTTCCCGAAGGGGATGGACGCGAACGAGTACGCGCTGAAGGTGCAGCCAGCGGCGAAGAGTCTGGGCGTGTTGTTGAACCGTGCATCGTGGCTTGGCAAAGGCCAGCGGCCAGCGGGACAGGTGGCAGTGCCGACGGTCGTGCCGGCGACGAACGTGGAGCCGGTATCAACTGTATCAACGGGAGCAACGACAGCAGCTAAAGAAGAAACTCTCCAGGTCGAGGCCGTGCCGAAGCTGGAGACTGTGCCAGCGGAGGACGAGCCTGTTTTTCCTTTAGCTGCTGTGGTTGCTCCGCAGACGGATGTAGAGGTGGAGCGGCGGGGCGAGGACGTGATCGTGCGCATGGAGAGCCGCGAGTATCGCGTGAGGGGTTTAGAGAAGAACACAAGCCCGACGGTGTTGCGCGTCAATCTCCGCGTGTTGGGCGTGAACGCGCACGGAGACATGGCGTTACATCAGGACATGCTGGAGTTGACCTCAGCGCGGCAGAGGATGGCGTTCAGCAAGCAGGCCGCCGACGAGTTGCATGTTAAAGAGGAGGCGATACGCCGGGAGTTGGGCCGGGTGATGCTGAAGCTGGAGCAGATGCGCGACGAGCAGATAGCGGAGGCTCTACGTCCTAAAGAGGCGGTCGAAGCGATGGCCGAGGAGGAGCGGACGGCGGCGCTGGAGCTTCTACGCGATCCGCGCCTGTTGGAGCGTATCGTGGAGGACTTCGCCAGGTGTGGCGTAGTCGGAGAAGAGACGAACAAACTTGTCGGTTATCTGGGCGTGGTATCGCGTCATCTGGACGCGCCACTTGCGGTGTTGGTTCAATCCTCATCGGCAGCGGGAAAGAGTTCGCTGATGGAGGCCGTGCTTGCGTTCGTGCCGGAGGAGCAGCGAGTTCAATACTCTGCGATGACGGGGCAGTCTCTTTTCTACATGGGAGAAACCAACCTTAAACATAAGGTGCTTGCCATCGTGGAAGAGGAAGGCGCAAGCCGCGCCGCGTATGCGCTGAAGCTGTTGCAGTCGGAGGGGCAACTCACTATCGCATCGACTGATAAAGACCCGGTGAGCGGCAAGCACGTAACGCACGAGTACCACGTCGAAGGCCCGGTGATGATCTTCCTTACGACGACGGCCATCGACATAGACGAGGAGCTTCTGAACCGTTGCCTGGTCCTTACAGTGAACGAAGACCGGGAGCAGACGCAGGCTATCCATTGAATCCAGCGCGAGGCGCAAACTCTGGAGGGAGTGTTGCGCAAGCGGGAGCGCGATAGTCTGTTGCGGTTGCACCGCAACGCGCAGCGGCTCTTGAGGCCGGTCTGTGTTGTGAATCCTTATGCCACATCGCTGACCTTCCACGACGGGCAGACGCGCACACGGCGCGACCACATGAAGTATCTGGCCCTGATGCAGAGCATAGCTCTGTTGCATCAGCATCAGCGGACGCGGAAGACGGCCAGCGTCGGCGGCCAGAGCTTCGAGTACATCGAGGTCACGCTGGAGGATATAGCCATCGCCAACCGACTGACGGCGGAGGTTCTGGGGCGTTCGCTCGATGACTTGCCGCCACAGACGCGGCGGCTTCTTGCGGCGGTAGATGAGATGGTCAAAGCCGCTTGCCAACGGGAGAAGATCAACCGCGACGAATACCGCTTCTCGCGCCGCGACGTGCGCGAGTTTACCAGGTGGGGCGATACGCAGTTGCGCCTGCATCTGGGGCGACTGGAGGAGTTGGAGTATTTACTAGCGCATCACGGCGGACGCGGCCAGAGCTTCGTGTACGAGCTTGTGTACAGCGTGCAGGGCGATGGCCGGGGGCCGGTGATGCCGGGGCTGATCGACGTGGAGAAGTTGGGCGGACGTACATTTACGATGCCCAACCTCGCGGGGGTAAACGGGGAGTTCGCGGGGCAACGGAGCGAGAACGCGGGGTCAAAACGGGGCCAAAACGGGGGGGTAGCGGGGGGATCGCGGGGTCACGAAACGCCAGTATCGGCGCGGGTCGAAGCTCCTTTTCCGGCAAAATCAGCGAAAAACACGTTAAGGGCTGAGGGAGTAGAAAATCGTATCGTAGCTGCACGTCCTAACGGCAGCGGCCAGCGGGAGGCGGCATCATGCGCGTAGTGAAGAAGCGCAAGCCCGACGCCGTGCCGTCTACTCCGCTGGAGGCGATGCTGCACGAGTTCAAGCGGTCGCAGACCGTCGAAAACTACTCTGAGCAGACCATCAGTAACCGCACGTTCCATCTGGCGACGTTCGTCCAGTGGTGTCAGGAGCGCGGCCTTACCGATCCAGCCGAGGTGACGCGGCCCGTGCTCGAACGCTATCAGCGGCACTTGTTCCACTATCGCAAGAAGAACGGCGAACCGATGAGCTTCCGCAGCCAGCACTCGCGCCTGTCTCCCCTGCGCGTGTGGTTCCGATGGATGACGAGGAAGAATTACCTGCTGCATAATCCGGCCTCTGAGTTGGTACTGCCGCGCTTGAATCGGCCACTGCCGAAGAACATCCTGACCGCCTCTGAGGTCGAGCAGGTTATGACGACGTGCGACATCCACGACCCTACCGGCCTTCGAGATAGAGCCATCCTTGAGGTGTTGTATTCGACCGGAATCCGGCGCATGGAGATCATCGCGCTGAAGCTGTACGACCTCGCGCTGGACCGTGGCGTGGTGTATGTCCGCGAGGGTAAGGGCGGGCGGGACCGCTATGTGCCGATCGGAGCGAGGGCGATCCAGTGGCTTCGCAAGTACATCGACGAGGCGCGTCCTCAGCTCGTCAGTGAGCCGGATGACATGACGGTTTTTATCACTTCGTTCGGGGAGCCGTTCAGCCGCAACCACATGAGCCAGAGCGTGAAGGACCGAATCGACGCCGCCAATCTAGGCAGAACGGGAGCCTGCCATCTGTTCCGGCACACGATGGCGACGCTGATGCTGGAGAACGGGGCCGACATCCGGCACATACAGGAGATACTCGGCCATGTGAAGCTGGAGACGACGCAGATTTACACGCACGTCTCGATCCGTGCTCTGCAACAGGTCCATGCGTCCACGCACCCGGCAGAGGCTCACGGCAAGAGCAAGAGCAAAAACGCGGCTTCCATCGCAGAGTTGGAGGAGTTGCTGGCAACGCTCCGAGCCGAAGAGGACAACGACAGCAGCGAGTAACGAAGACGGCAGCTAAGAGAAAAAACATCTCCAACAGGGCCGGAGACTGCCTACAATGGAGCCATGCTCCGAGAGTTCCACAGTGAAGAGGTTTTTCCCTTAGAGCATTTTAGGATATGCTAGATACTAGCTTTGGCAGGATGTCGCGGCGAAGAAGATATGGCGAGAGCCTATAGCGATGATTTGCGCTGTAAATTTCTATTTGCCTACGATGAGGGCGAA
>Ga0123357_10013630_pt1 | contig 10565 bp, 10 predicted proteins | sample TergutEmb28metaG_FD_89873 | JGI IMG/M metagenome (GOLD analysis project Ga0123357, IMG submission 89873) | Embiratermes neotenicus P4 segment gut microbial communities from Petit-Saut dam, French Guiana - Emb289 P4 | ecosystem: Host-associated > Arthropoda: Insects > Digestive system > Gut ...
CGACGAAGAAGTTGACATGGGGTTGGAATGGTTGCCGCTGGATGACGTCGTCGATGGTGTGCGGGCTGGTCTGTACCACAACGTCGCACTGTGTGCGGGCGCCCAGGCGCTGGCGTTGGCATTAGCGGACGGCTCGACAGGCGAGTTGCGCCCAGGGGATGCACCCTGGCCGATGCGCCAGCGAGTGTTGGATGTCAAAAATGCACGCGGCGATGGCGCGGTGAAGCTTTCGGCCCCTGTGCCCCAAATGTGAAGGGAAAAACGTGTACCAAATCGGATTTGACAACGAGAAATACCTCGATCTGCAGTCGGCGAACATCAAGAAACGCATAGAGATGTTTGGCAACAAGCTTTATCTCGAGTTCGGCGGCAAGCTGTTTGATGACTTCCATGCGTCCCGCGTGTTGCCCGGGTTCGAGCATGACAGCAAGGTGCGACTGTTGACGACGCTGGCCGACCAAGCCGAGATCATCATCGCTATCAACGCTGCGACCATCGACTCCAACAAAGTCATCGGCGACTCCGGTATCGCCTATGACGAGGATGTGCTGCGACTGATCGACGAATTCAGGCGCTGCGGCCTCTACGTTGGCAGCGTGGCGATCACCCAATACATGGGTCAGCCCGAGGCCGACAGGTTCAAGGCCCGCCTGGAGCAACTTGGCATTACGGTGTACAAGCTGAACTATATTGCCGAATACCCGGCCAATATCGCGCTCACCCTGAGTGACGACGGTTTCGGGCGCAACGACTACATCGAGACGACCCGTCCCCTGGTGGTCGTTACGGCACCCGGCCCGGGCAGCGGCAAGATGACTACCTGCCTGTCGCAGCTCTACCAGGAGCACAAGCGTGGTGTGAAGGCTGGTTATGCCAAGTTCGAGACGTTCCCAATCTGGGACCTTCCGTTGCAGCACCCGGTGAACCTGGTGTACGAGTCGGCTACCGCCGACCTGAACGATGTCAACATGATTGATCCTTTCCACCTGGCGGCCTATGGGGTGTCGGCGGTCAGCTACAACAGGGACGTTGAGATGTTCCCTGTGCTGAACTCGATCTTCAAGAACATCTGGGGCTCCAGCCCCTACAACTCGCCCACGGATATGGGCGTCAACATGGTCGGCTCGTGTATCACTGACGACGCGGTTTGCTCCGAGGCGTCACGGCAGGAGATTATCCGGCGGTATTTCAAGGCGCAGTGCGACTTCGCTGCCGGGTTGGCCGACCGAAAACCAGTCAACAAGATCGAGATGCTGATGAACCTGAGCGAGATCGCGGACACCGATCGAGCCGTGGTGCCGGTGGCCCGCGAAAAGGCGCTTTTGACCGGCGAGCCAGCCGCAGCGATCGAACTGGCTGGTGGCGCGATCATGACGGGCAAGACATCTGCCTTGTTGGGCGCGTCCTCTGCGGCATTGATGAACGCGCTCAAGCACCTGGCGGGCATCGACGACAAAATGCCGGTCATCTCGCCTGTCGTCATCGAACCGATTCAAAAGCTCAAGGTCGGTTTCTTGGGCAACGATAACCCCAGGCTTCACACGGACGAACTGTTGCTGGCGCTGTCGATAAGCGCCGCCACCAACCCGGTGGCAGACCTGGTGATGAAGCAATTGCCGCAGCTTGATAAGGCGGAATTCCACTCGACCGTCATCCTGTCGCAGATCGACATAAATGTGCTGCGGCAGTTGGGCATCAATGTCACATGCGACCCTGTGTACCAAACCAACCGTTTGTTCCACAAGCGCTGAGAAAGGTGTGGAGGCGATGCCTGACGCTGCTGTAGTGCCGGCACCACTTGAGCGGTGGCAGCGCGACTATCTAAACTCGCTGGTCGTCGAGCGCGGGCTGTCGGTGCACACCGTTTCCGCATACCGGCGCGACCTCGATCGCTACATTGCCTGGTTGGCGGAGCGCGGCATCGCTGACGCAGCGGGCGTCAAACCCGACGATGTGACGGCATACGAGCGTCATTTGGCGACAGGGGATGAAACCCACCAGCCGCTGACGTCATCAAGCCGGGCGCGCGCGTTGGTGGCGGTGCGAAACTTGCACGCTTTTGGTCAGGCCGAAGGGTTGACCACCAAAAACGTTGCCGCCGACATGCCCGTCCCGAAGCAGGGACAGCACCTGCCCAAGGCGTTGAGCGTCGACCAGGTGCAGCGGTTGATCGAGGGCGTCGAGCGGGAAACCCCAATCGGGTTGCGCGATGCCGCGCTTCTGGAGTTGTTGTATGGCACCGGAGCACGAGTCAGCGAGGCGGTGTCGCTGGATGTCGACGACGTGACCAGGCTGTTTGGGGATGACGATCTCGGCTTGCATCTGATCGGCAAAGGCGACAAGGAGCGCATCGTTCCCTTGGGCAGTTACGCCCGGGCTGCCCTGGAGGCCTACCTGGTGCGGGGGCGCCCCGCGCTGCGAGAGGGCGCAAAGCGGGCCACCCCAGCGTTGTTCGTCAACACGCGGGGCGACCGTTTGAGCCGCCAGGTGGCGTTCAACATCGTCAAGGAGCGGGCCACCCAGGCGGGAATCACCGCGCCGATCTCGCCCCACGCGCTGCGGCACAGCTTTGCCACTCACCTCCTGGACGGCGGTGCTGACATCCGCGTCGTCCAAGAACTGCTGGGACATGCGTCGGTTACCACAACCCAGATTTACACGAAAGTGACAGCTGAACATCTGCGTGAGGTTTACGCTACCGCCCATCCGAGGGCGCAACGCGTTTTGAGCCGGTAGGCTTATGCTGATCGTGAAGGAGGTTCCAATGGCAGGCAAGGCGACTCAGCCCAAAGCGGCAGGCAAGGACGCAGACGACGGGGCTGTTGGCTTCCGCCCCGGCGAAATCGACGAAACTGGACGGCCCTGGCCTGACCTGCCCGAACTTCAACCGCCGCATCGCCCACCTCAGGGCATCATAATTGCGCTGACGAACCAGAAGGGTGGCGTCGGCAAGACCACCACGACCATCAATCTGGGGGCCGCACTGGTCGAAACTGGACGCCACGTGTTGCTGGTCGACCTTGACCCGCAGGGGTCGCTGTCCATCGGCCTGGGCATCAACCCGCACACGTTGCAGCGCAGCGTCTACGACTTGCTGATACCACGCGGCCAGGTCAGCGTCGACGAGGTGATCATGGCGTCCAACGTGCCTGGCCTCGACATTCTGCCGGCCAACATCGACCTATCGGCTGCCGAGGTTCAACTCGTCTCCGAGGTGGCCCGCGAACAGACACTGACGCGCGTTCTCGACAAGGTGAGAGACCGCTACGACATCATTTTGATCGACTGTGCGCCGTCCCTTGGGTTGCTGACGATCAACGCCTTGACGGCGGCCGATTTCGTGCTGATCCCACTGGAATGCGAGTTTTTCGCGTTGCGCGGGGTCGCCCTGCTGACCGACACTATCGCCAAGGTGCAAGAGCGTCTGAACTCCAACCTGAGGGTGTTGGGCGTCGCGCCGACCATGTTCGACCACCGCACTTTGCATGCCCGCGAGGTGCTTGAGCGGGTGCTCGACGCCTTCGGTGACGAGGTATTCCACACCGTCATCCGGCGCACCATCAAGTTTCCTGAGACGACGGTGGCGGGCGAGCCCATCACCACCTACGCCTCGGCCTCTGGCGGCGCCCAGGCGTACCGCAGCCTGGCCCGCGAAGTGTTGGCCAGACTGTGACGGTCGTCGATACCGCAGAAACCGGAACCCAGGCGGGGTTCCGGCTGGTGCTGGAGAACTTCGAGGGTCCTTTCGACCTGCTGTTGCAGTTGATTGCCCATCACAAGCTCGACATCACCGAGGTGGCGCTATCTCGCGTAACAGACGAGTTCATCGCCACAATGCGTGCCTCGCAAAATACCTGGGACCTTGACCAGACGAGTTCCTTCCTGGTCGTGGCGGCAACCCTGCTGGACCTGAAGACGGCGCGCCTATTGCCAGGTGGTGAGGTTGAAGATGAGGCCGACCTGGCCCTGATCGAAGCCCGCGACCTGCTGTTCGCCCGGCTGCTGCAATACCGCGCGTTCAAGGAGGTGGCCGCATGGCTGAGCGCCCGCTGGGACGCCGAGATGCGCGTTCGGGCCCGTCCTGGGGGTATTGAGGAACCGTACGCGTCCATGGTTCCCGAGCTGACCATACCGGGCGGGGCCCCCCGGTTGGCCCGAATGGCCGAACGTATCTTGTCTGCCCCTGAGGCGGTCGTGGTGCCGATTGAGCACCTGTACATTCCGACGGTTTCGGTGGTCGAGCAGGCCAGGCTGCTGCAATCCCGTCTGGTGGCCGGCGGCGCCGCCACCTTCCGTGCCCTGACCGCCGACTGTGACCGCCCCACGGTGGTCGCCCGCTTTTTGGCGATCCTGGAGCTTTACAGGCAAGGTGCGGTCACGTTCGAGCAATTGACGCCGTTGGGCGAGTTGACGATCCGCTGGAGCGGAGAAGCGACAGACGTCCAGATCGATGACGAGTACAACGACGCACTACCCACGCAGGAGGACGAATGACACAGGAACCTCAAGACATCGTCGTGGAGGAACCCCTCCCGACGGCCGAGGATCTCGCTCCGCGGCTGGAGGCGCTGCTGCTGGTGGCGGAGGAATCCGTGCCTGCGGCAACACTGGCCGAGGCGGTCGGCGCGCCGGTGCCGCTGACCGAGGAGGTGCTTGCGGGGCTCGCGACGTTTTATGACGAAACGGGGCGAGGGTTCCAGTTGCGAAATGTCGGCGGTGGCTGGCGTTTCTCCACCCGTCCGGAACACCACGAACTGCTCAGCCGGTGGGTGATGGAAGGGCAGGCGAATCGGCTGACCCAGGCCGGTCTGGAGACCTTGGCCGTCATCGCCTACCTTCAGCCCGTGTCCCGCACCCGCGTTTCGGCCGTCCGCGGTGTCAACGTCGAGTCGGCCGTCCGCACGCTGCTCGCGCGCGACCTGGTGACGGAAGACGGGCAGGACGACCAAACCGGTGCGTCCCTGCTGCGCACGACTGACTATTTCCTCGAGCGAATTGGGCTGACAAGCTTGGATGATCTGCCACCGATCGCGCCGCGTCTGCCTGATGCCTCGGCACTCGAAGCCGAGCTGGCCCAATTGGCCGGTGGTACCGACACTGATGGGCAGGTGGGCAATGACTGATCGTTTTGAACCAGAGGGAATTCGCCTGCAAAAAGTGATGGCCGAGGCCGGCTTGGCGTCGCGCCGGGCCGCTGAGGAAATGATCGCCGAGGGCCGGGTCGAGGTGAACGGCGAGATTGCCGTGCTAGGGCGCCGCGTCGACCCGGAGCGCGATGTCGTGCGAGTGGATGGATCGCGGCTGCCAACCGCCAGGCGCCACCGTTACGTCATGTTGAACAAACCAAAAGGCGTTGTGACCACGCTGGACGACCCGCAGGGTCGTCGCACGGTGGCCGAATACCTGCCCAAGGGCTCGCGCTTGTTCTACGTTGGGCGCCTGGATGCCGACACCAGTGGCCTGCTGTTGTTGACCAACGACGGTGACCTGACCAATCGCCTGACGCACCCCAGCTTCGAGGTGCCCAAAACCTACGTCGCGGCCGTCGAAGGCACCATCACCCCGGCCGACCTGAAGCGGCTGCGCGGCGGCGTGACCTTGGAGGACGGCCCGCTCAAGCCCGACGATGTCAAGCTGATGGACGCCGGTCCGCGCAACTCCCTGCTGCGGATCAGCGTGCATGAGGGACGAAACCGCGTCATCCGGCGATTGATGGATGCCATCGGGCACCCGGTGGTTGACCTGAGCCGCGTCGGGTTCGGCCCGCTGCGCCTTGGCAACCTGCAGATCGGTCAGACCCGCGATCTCACGTCCGCCGAGTTGGGCAAACTGCTCGATTTCGTCAAGATGTGAGTGTGGGCAGATCCTGCGATTCCGCCTCGCTCCACGCAGGATGACGAGTAGAGCCGAAACATCGACTAATCTTGTCGGGTGCATAAAATTGCTTTGAAGTTTTCTGTCGGGCTGATTGCGGCCGCGTCGCTACTGCTGATGGCGGGTTGCTCCGCTAAGACTGACCAGGCCAGTGCGAGTCCGTCGGACACGCCAACCGACACGGCAACTGACACCGCGACCGACACGCCCACCCCGATGGGCACGCCAACGCCCCTGACGAGCATTGATGCCGTCACAGTGAGCGGCGATTTCGACTCTGGCCTGCCAACCGTCAATGCGCCCTACCCGTTCAACGTCGACGCCACCCAGTGCAAGACGTTGGTGACCGGCACAGGCCCGGCGGTTGTCCCTGAAGCGCCTGTCGAGATCAACTATGTCGGGATCAACGCATCCACTGGGGTGACGTTTGATTCGAGCTGGCTCAGCGGTGCCCCAGCCGACAACTATGCCAACGGTTTTGTCCCTGGGTTCAACCAGTGCTTGGCTGGCGCGCCGCAGGGTTCTCGGCTGCTGATGCTGATCCCCAGCGATGACGGATACGGCCCAGACGGAAACACGCAGGCCGGCATCAACCCAGGTGACACGATGCTCTTCGTGGTCGACGTGCTGATCGCCGGCGTCGATACTCCCAGCGGCCCGGCTGCGGCAACAGGCAACCAGTGGGTGACGGTGGCCGACAGTGACGGCGTGCCCGCCGCCACCGTCAACGCCGGCCAGGTTCCGCCGACTAGCTTGCAGACGACCGTGCTGATCAAAGGTCAAGGCAAACCTGTGGCGGCGGACGACACGGTTATCGTCAACTTCTTCACTATGGACTACGCCACCGGCCAGTACATCGAGAACAGTTTCACTGACGGAAATGGGCCGCAAGCCGGGGCCGTGTCCGACATGATCCCGGGATGGCGGACGGCCCTGATAGGTCAGCCGATCGGCACCCGCCTGCTGGTTGTTGTGCCACCGGATCAGGCCTACCCGAAGGGCAACGCGACGCCGTCGGTAGCGCCGGGCACCACGCTGGTGTGCGTCATCGACATCCAGTTCTCCTTCATCCCGCCGTCTCAGTAACCACCCAGGGCTCCCAGACGGCCGGGGTGTCCAGCAGGTTGGCGCCGCGGGCCACGCCCAGCAGGGCAGCGGCGTCGGTAGCCTGCGGCCAGCCCAGCGATTCAGTGATGAGATCGAGGACATCGCCTGGTGTCCAGCCTTTCGCGTTCAGCGCCCGCAATGTGACCGCGCCGTCACGCTTGGCCAGGCGGTTACCGGCGGCGTTGACCGCCAGCCCGACGTGGGCGTATCGCGGCACGGGGAAACCCAGTTGGGTGGCCAGCCAGGCTTGCCGGGGCGCTGACGTCAACAAGTCCGCACCGCGCACCACCTGATCGACTCCTTGAAGGCCGTCATCCACGACGACGGCAAGATTGTAGGCCGGCGTGCCGTCCCCCCTGATCAGCACAAAATCGTCAACGATGCCGGTGACGTCACCAGCATGCTCGTCATGGACTGTGAATGTGCCGCCCGCTCGTACGCGGATCGCGGGGGCGCGTCCCTCAGCCCGACGGGCCGCCCGTTGCGCCTTCGTCAGATTGCCACAGGTGCCAGGGTAGGGGCGATAGTCTCCGTGTGGTGCCTGACTGGCAGCGGCAATCTCGGCCCGGCTGCAGAAGCACTCGTATGTGTCGAGGCCTGCGGCATATTGCTGGTACAGATCGAACCGCTTCGACTGCCACAGGACCTCACCATCCCAGTCGATTCCCAGCGACGCGAGGTCGTCCAACTGCCGCTGCGCCACGCCGGGGGCCGCCTTGACGCGGGCTTGGTCCAGGTCTTCGATGCGGACGATGAACCTTCGTTCGGTGGATCGCGCCATCAGCCAGGCAAGCAGCGCAGTGCGCAGGTTGCCCAAATGCAGGTCCGATGTGGGCGTCGGTGCGAATCGTCCAGCCATGGCACCGAAGTGTACTACCCCAGAAATGGCCGAACCGTGATAATCTCCCAGTTATGGAACGCCGGACGTCGGAGCGGTTGGTCAACCTGACCATCGCCTTGCTGACAGCCAGGACGTTCACGTCCAAAGATCGGTTGCGCGACCTGGTTGAGGGCTATCACGGGTTGAACAACGAAAACTTCGACCGGCAGTTCGAGCGCGACAAGGACACGCTTCGTGCCCTTGGGGTGCCGATCGAAACGGGCACGGACGAGCGCTACTTCGCCGACGAGCCTGGCTACCGAATAAGACGGGACGATTTCGAGTTGCCGCCGCTGAGCTTCGGCCCGGCAGAGGTGGCCGTGCTTGTGACGGCGGCCCAGGTGTGGCAGCAGGCGTCGGTGGCCGAGTCTACGACCCGAGCTTTGACCAAAGTGTGGGCCAGCGGGGTGGAGCCTGACATCGATCGTTTGGGCGCCCTGCGTCCCCACATAAGCGCAAGAGAACCCGCCTGGCAAACCCTGTGGGACGCCTTGCAGGCGCGACGGTACGTGACGTTCACCTACCACAACATGGCCCGGCGCGTGGCACCGTTCGTGCTGGCATACCGGCATGGGGCCTGGTATCTGGCCGGTTTCGACGACACCCGCGGTGCGCCGCGGTTGTTCAAGCTCGGTCGAATCCAGGGCGAGGTCTCGCTGACGGGCGAGCCTGGCGCCTACGAACTACCTGCCACTCCGGCCACCGAGTTGCTCGCCGGCCTAGAGGAGGCTCAGCCCGACGCCACCGCCTTGCTGGCGGTGCGCAGCGGCCGGGCCCCCTGGTTGACGCGCCGAGCAGAACTAGTGGCCCAGGCCGAGGGCGAGTGGCGGCGCTGGCAACTGCCCTACGCCAGCGGCGGCGCCGTCGTCGATGACATAGCCATGGGCGGCGCTGACGTGCGAGTCATCGAGCCGGCTGAGCTGGCCGAAGCCGTCAAGGCGCACCACCAGGCACTGCTGGCCAATCTGGGGGTTACGCCATGACCGCTGCACCCCAAGTTGCCCGACTGCTGATACTGGTGCCCTACCTGCAGCAGCGCGAGTACGTTGACGTCGCCGAGGTGGCGGCCGATTTCAACATCAAGCCGCGCCAAGTCTTGGACGATCTGCAGGTACTGGTGATGTGTGGGCTGCCGGGTGGTCTTCCCGACGATCTGATCGAAATCGATCTCGACCTGGCCCGCGAAGAGGGCTTGATCCACATGCGCAACTCGCCGTTGACCCGACCGTTGCGTTTCACGCGAGACGAGGCCGTCAGTTTGATTGTTGCCGTCGAGGCGGTTCGCGAGGTGGCCGATGGCCCAACCGCCCAGGCCGCTCAATCGGTTATCGACAAGCTATCTGGGCTGATGGGGGAGGCCCTGCCCGTCCGTCTCGAGGTGGCGGCCGGCGGTGACGACGTGCGTGACCGCCTGGGAGAGGCAATCGACCAAGGGCTGCAGGTGCGCCTGACCTATGACGGTCTGGCCCGCCGGGGCACCACTACACCCGTTGTCGATCCGACCCGTGTCGAGGTCAGAGACGGTGCGTCTTACCTTGTGGCATGGGCATTAGATCGTGGGGATTGGCGGTCCTATCGTCTGGATCGTATAGCTGACGCCGAGCTGACCGGCCAACCGGCCAAGGACCATGGTGCTCCGCCGGTGGCGTCCGGATCATTCGAAGACACGCCGGACACGGCGACGCTCGACCTGGACGCCAGTGCCGCCTGGGTGGCGGAGTACTATCCGGTGCGCGGTGTGACGGCCTTGCCTGACGGAGGGGTTCAGGTGGTGCTGCCGGTCGCCGATCCAGGCTTTCTGACAGGCTTGATCCTGCGGTTGGGACCGCAGATACGATTCGTCGACCCGCCATCGGCCGCTGCGGACGCCCTGGCGGAGGCCCGGGCATTTCTGGGCCAATTAGACTAAAACCATGCGCTATGCGGTGATCATGGCCGGCGGGGCCGGCACGCGACTCTGGCCGATGTCTCGTCAGGGCAGCCCCAAGCAGTTGTTGCCACTTTTTGGTGGTCTTTCGCTACTGCAGATCGCCTGGGCGCGAGCCACTGCGGTCGTTCAGCCCTCCAACCTTTACGTCTGCACGGGGGCGGCCTATGCCGACGAGGTACTGCGCCAATTGCCCGATCTGCTACCCCAGAACCTGTTGGGCGAGCCGGTGGGCCGCGATTCGCTCAATGCCGTTGCCTGGTCGGCGGCTGTGTTGGCCAAGCGAGACCCTCAAGCCGTCATGGCGGTGCTGGCGGCGGACCACCTGATAACGCCTGAGGACGTCTTCGCCGAGCGGTTGGCGGTCGGTTTCGAGATCGCCGAAGCAGATGCACAAGCGTTGGTGACGTTCGGCGTGGTGCCGACATCGCCACATACCGGCTTCGGTTACCTCGAGCGAGGGGAGGCCGTTGAGGGCTATCCGCAAGCCTCGCGGGTGGTCGCCTTCTGCGAGAAGCCGGACGCCGTGACGGCCGCCCAATACCTGGCCAGCGGGCGATACTGGTGGAACTCTGGGATGTTCGTCTGGCGCGTCGACACATTGCTTGACCAGATTCGTCAGCTTCAGCCCGAAACCTATGACGCGATTATCGAACTTGCCAACAGCCCCGCGCGGCTCAGTGCGATCTACGCGGATTTGACGCGCGTATCCGTCGACTACGCCATCATGGAGCCTGTCTCGCAGGGCCTGGGCAGCGCCCATGTGGTGGCTGTTGC
>Ga0123357_10013632_pt1 | contig 10564 bp, 8 predicted proteins | sample TergutEmb28metaG_FD_89873 | JGI IMG/M metagenome (GOLD analysis project Ga0123357, IMG submission 89873) | Embiratermes neotenicus P4 segment gut microbial communities from Petit-Saut dam, French Guiana - Emb289 P4 | ecosystem: Host-associated > Arthropoda: Insects > Digestive system > Gut ...
CTGTGTGTACAGTGAAAAACTCCTGATGATGGACAGAGGAACTGTCCGAAACATGTAGAATTTTATTCCAAAAATAAATTTGAGAAATTAGTGCATCTAGTTGGTTTTATTATAAGAATTTATTGTTGTATTTGGTAAGGATGTGTAGAGGGTCATTTTCCGTCAAAACAGGAAATAAACCGTGTCAAATTTGACGTCTCCACGTCCTCACTCTATTGACTCCAAAGTGAACTCTAACCGGCCGGTTTCCTTCGATCCATTACAAGCGTGCATGGTTCTGTAAAACGTCGGACCGACATATAACACTTAGCCGCGATGAAATCCAGAAACTGCACTCTGAACTGGCCCTGTTTGTTTTCTTGCAATTTACACTTTCACACTGTTCGTTTCATTCTGTTGTTAGATACGACAGTCTGGTAATAAAAATCGGTAGGCCACATCTTGTAACATCATTTTTGGCACAACCGTTAATGCTGGACTGTCAGTTACAAGTACGTTTTCAATGAACTGTGTAAATTCTGAAAATCAGTCAATAATGTGGCGATGAAGATTTCAATTACGACTTATTGAAGATGTGAATATGTCGTTTGTAATACAAACACATGATACAAAGCTATGCTAAGGAACTTCTTTTTACATATAATTGCCCGTTTTAGTCATATTCCGACCATTCGGACAAAAAGCATGTCCAAGTGGGATGAATATTTGGACAAAGTAACTGATAAACTAAAGTCTTTTTATTGCGCAGTGGCTTTGTTATTAAATCCCACAAATTGACCTCCTTCATATATTCCTAGAACAGTCAACAATTCTCCCTCTATCTCAGATCCCAGTATTACCCTCCTGAAGATATTCTATTCTCATGGAAGACAGCGCTGGTAATTTTGTGTAACGAAAGACAGTCTGATCGGCCTAACATATGCACCAGAATATCAGGGTAGCTAGATGTGAATGCAGTAACAGAAACAAACCTGCCGGACTGTCGTTACCTCCGCTATCCATGGTACTTCTCCCCGTGGTGTTTGCCTCAAACATTAGTCTCGCGGAAATCACGTCTGGCGATCTCCACTATCAGCGCTCACAGCCTTCTGCCTCCAAGCAGCATTAGCCGGCACTCAGATGTCAGCCAGGCATCTGACCATTTGGGCTGGGACTGCACATTTCGCCATCTAGTGCGACGCTTGCATCACAGGCAGGAAGGGCCACACTCATCGAATCAAGGCGCAACTATTAGTATTTAAAGACAGTCCTGATACTGAAGTCCATACTACACGTTACAAAGATCGTAAACAGATTTTATCGTAAGTACCAAATTTGTGTCCCCTCAAATGCAAATAATTGGATCTCATGTCGTGGAAGTTGATCAATTTATTCCTGTAAAATATTATTCTGTTGATTTCTTTAGTTGAATTCCCCTACGTTCTGTCCAGAAAAAAAAACAAGTATTTTAGATTACTGATTAGTGATTGGTAACGGAAATTAGAGGAGTATGTAAGTGTTTTGAACTGGGTACAGCATTGATAAATTCATTACTGGAAAGAAGCAGCACTCGGAGTGACAGGAGTAAAGATTTTCCACATACGTATCTTGCACTTTTTCATTCTGGATACTCGTAACGTTTCCATTCATTTCCTTAGAAAAGACTTCTATAGACAAAGCTATCAGTCTCCTTGAGAATCTACATTATCTTAAAATTTCTTGTGGGGACATTTACTATCAAACTTAAACAAGATACGTCATGCTTTTCTCGAATTAAAAAATACGGACAGAAGGACGGACAGACAGCAGTGATTTTCCTTATATACCTTCATTTCATCCAGGTCATGCAAACAATGCATATAACGTACTGAATGATGAACTATTCAATTAAATAACACAAAAAAATAAGGGCCTGTAACGTCTCTTAGATTGCCTTCTGTTGGCAAACATTATTCCAGCACGCGTGCTTACCAGCAAATATCAACACAATTCCTACCCCACCTAGCAAACTTTGCGGACAAAGACTATACGAGTTACAAGAAAGCACCGTTCTTACAATTCTTTTCTTACACCGTCACTAGACCAGCAGTATTTGCTCTTAAACCCTAAACCAGATTCACAACTGAAGTTTTGATTCCATCTCTTGTAGCGCGTCCTCCATTTTAGAGGGCACTCGATTTCCCAGGAATAAGTAAACACCATAATTTGAGTATCGCACAAATTCATTCTGCACGCCACTTTTCTTCAGTTACTTGCAAGTTTCTTGCTGAATACGCAGATTTCCTTTCCATATGATATTCTGATGATGGTTTCGGAGTACGTATGTATATAATTTACACAGTTTTTCAGAAATGGTAGGGAATATGCGGAAGGTTGAACACAACGTAGCAACAAAAGATGTTCCGGTCACTGTCTTCAGTAAGTCTAGTATACAAATAACAATGACAGTTACTTCGTGTGCTGTAATCAACCTCAGTGTTGTATTGTCTTTTGCCGTAAAACTGCACTGGCAGGCACCCTTCTGTTTGTAACAAGCAAAATGTAATTACATCAGATGCCAAATTTAATATAATGCAAATCTGAGTTATCTTGATTATTTTCATACCCACTCTATAGAATGTCCAACGCAAAGGCATACATGTTCCCCAACAGTTATACAATACTTAAATAAATGTGGCGCTGACAAATTGGTATAAGAGTTACAGAATATACCTACATTTTCCCACTTCTCACTGTTAAGTTGGTAGTTGAGAAGGTATACAAATTTTGGTAGCAAAACTTGAGGGAAAAGACCAATGGGAAGACCTGAACGTAGATGAAAAACACAAACTGCGATACGAGAATGACAATCGGATTAGTGTATCTGGGGTTCAGTGTTAACTGTCTGAACACGGTTCGTGGCCTTCGATTTTCATAAACTTGCAAAATGTCTTTACCAGTTTTGCGAGCATTAACACTGCAGGAAAGGCTTTGCAGAATCTAATTTGTTCCCTTTGTATCTGAAGAGGCCTCTAAAATGTCAAGATAATTCAGTACGCTTCTGGTTGGAATTTGGCATTGCTAGTTAAAACAGCCACTCACTATCAACCACAGTAATTCACACCACTGATGCCTGAAGCACACATTCCCATGTAACACAGCGACGAAGAGACGTGAGAATAATACTACTAATAAAGAAGTTGATGCCACTTAAAACACATCAACTAATTCGAGTAGGCACCATTACGTCGTGTGATGTGGGCTCTGCGAGAGGCACTACGGGTGATATGATGAGGTCGTGTTGTTTGTGGGAGCTCATCTGCAGGCCGCGACTATCAGGCACAGGAGCAACAGGGCGGCCATCGGATGTGGCGCTACGGGGCTCCGGCTGCCATGATGTAACTCTGCCAGGCTTTCTCCTAGAACAGACAGAAGTCCACTCAAAGGATTGCAAACTTCGGTAAGAAGGTGACACTGCCTCATGACCAAAGAAAGAGTTTCAGAACCCAAATTATTATTCCTACACAACATTCCATAGCACCTTCTTGAAAAGCATATCGTTTCTCAGCTAACCAAAACCATTTCTATTTCATAAAACGGAAGGTTTATTACTTTGTCCAAAAGAACCCGCCACTAGTCCTTGTCTTCGCTCGGGCGAATGCATTAATTGTATATGAATATTTGAAGCAAGAAGGAAATACAGTTGTCTAAGACGATAGTCGTCCTAGAATTATCAAATTCAAGGTTCAAAGCAGGATTTTCCTACCATATTCTATGCGATCTACCACTTCATATCCTTCCCCTTGGAGTAAGTTTTACAATCCTTTATCAAATATGCTTCAATTTTTTCAGGTGTTGAAATCATCCCCTTGACACTCAAGAAATTGGTGTAGTATTCAAATAAACGTAGTTATTTTTGGTTGCCTGTTTGCCTCTATATTTCACTCTCTTGCAGTTTGCCGTGGCTCTTAGGAACCTCACTTTAGCTTCTTCAGTTAGATGTCCAGGTTGTTTAGACTACAAGACTCTGATCCGCAAAAGCCGTTCTGTTACAGCCCTTGTTTCAAAACGTTTTCACAGATTCAACTGTGCCAGACATACGATGTTAAAAGCCACTTAATTCCATTTTAAATTCATTAAGATATGTATGATTTATGTTGTATCTTACATACTGACTTATTTAGTTTTGTTTGCAAATAGGACTTTAGCAGTGGAAATCGGTCATGAAGTTACGAATATGTTGAGTAAAGAGAGACCAACTTGATGTCACTTGCTTTATTATTTCTTTATATAATGCTCCACATGTTTCGGATGTTAATACATCCATCCTCAGGAGCTTGCGACTTATTTGTTGAGTTATTTCGTGGGTTACATTGATCTGATTCGATGTGTGTTGGAGTTACGTTGTGGTATGGCTGTGGTGGTGTGGTATCCGTATGCAGGCTGAAGCTGTGCTTCAGCCTGCATACGGATACCACACGAAATAACTCAACAAATAAGTCGGAAGCTCCTGAGGATGGATGTATTAAAATCCGAAACATGTTGAGCATTAAATAAAGAAATAATAAAGCAAGTAACATCAAGTTGGTCTCTCTTTACTCAACTATCAAGATGATGCACGTTCCAATAAACATAAGATTACTAATATGTTTTCGTGCAAGATTCTCTCTCTCTTACAGATTCCAATCATGTTGCAGTTGTCTGTTACAACTTAACAGTTTAGTCCTGCCAAGTTTGAAATAGTTAGCATATACTATTTCATAAAATGGGTCTACATAAAGGGCGGTGAATACATGGAATAATGGAGCGAATATTATGTGATAACAATGACTTTATTTCATGGAATTGTTTGCATATATCAGTTAAATGCACACACGCATATGGAGCTTGTAAAATATATATGCTTATACATTTAAAAAAAAAATATCGATTCACATATTTATGGTTGAACCAAAATTTTATGTGCTTCTATGTAGCGTTTTATGCCAAATTAATGCACGAAATATCTTACTAGAATTCAGAGCGTATTACAAAATGGTGGAGGGTAGCTTGACTTTCCAGCAAAGCAAATTAATTATACAGTGGTGTTACATTCGACAAAATGTGTTAAGTACTTTTAAGCAGTGGAGTAATACATTGGCAACTAAGCCTCCAGCACGACCGAAAACTTACGACATTGTAATAAATATCATACTGGCGATACTGTGCGAACCTTGTGCAAACATAAGCAACGAACTGGTGTAAGTTTCATATACCGACGCTGTAACGTACAGTTCCTGAAGACGATGGTGACCGCAGTGTTTACTTTTTCGACGTATTCTTATTGTAAGCTGCTGTTGTTAATGTTTGGAATAAATATTTGTATTAGACAAGTTGTTAACTCCAGTTTATGTTGTGCTCATACCTAACTTCCTAATGTCTTATGTCATTAACAGTGGCTATACGTATTTCTGTTTATGGTTACAATAATTAATAATTTAATCTCGTGTCTATATTATATTTGTACTAAACACAATTTACAGTTGTGATAGGAACCGAACTCGGTGGCCGCGCGGTCTGAGGTGTGCGTCTTCGGCGGCTCGCTCGCTGGGACTGAGGGTTCGAATCCTGCTGGGAGCATGAATGTCTGTCTCTAGTGAGTGTTTTTGTTGTCAGGTAGAGGTCTCTGCGACTGGTCGTTCACTCAACCAGAGGAGTTCTACTGAATGTGGTGTGTCTGAATGTGATCTCGAAGCCTCGACAGTGAGGAGACCTAGGCCCACTGGGGCTTTTGAGCCACGAAAAGATGAAGAAGTTGAAATAGGGAACATTTCAGCAAGTAAAACAGACCTTCATTACAAAACCCGAAAAACATGACGAGGTAGAAAATGGAACCGCATTGTACGAATATGTCTATTCCGTCAAGATATAGGCGTCATTTATTCAGACTGGTAATTCAGAAGTTATTAAACTAAACCATATACAGTTTCTAAGATTTTAAGATGTGTTGATGAAGGTTCAAATTTTACCACATGTTGAAAGCTATTCACCGAAATTTCGGTTAAGCTAACTTCTTCATCTCTTCCGAGATGTTGAAAAAGTATACGACAAAAATAAATTTGCTCACAAGCTATCTACAGTAGGACTTCTTGTTAAAAAGCAGTAAGTGGAAAGTGCTATACAACATGCTTCCCAAAATGTTTGGGGTTTGAGGTATACGTCGCTGTCTGCTGGCTTAACAAACTTCTCAGATGAAATAGGACGTTGTTAGGTGTTTCCAAGACGTATAGCACACAACAGGCTTAGCTCTGAACGAATGATCCTCGGTGCCTGTAATAGTCGAGTTTGGAGTGGTGTAGGGGCACAAGTTCTGTGTAATGTTGGTCGACGTCATCGAGACGCAAATGTGTTTCGACGATTGCAGCAGTCTCTCCGAGAGACATTAAGTGTAGCGCCAACGGCACTTACGAATGGAAGCCGCACACGATCTGTGCAAACACCAGACAAAAAGACGCCATAATTGCACACGTGAAACGAGAGCCTTGGAGAGGTTCAAACGAAATTGCAACAGAATTGGATTATACGAACAGAGTGTCCGTGAAGTACTTCCTGACAATCAACTGCATAAATAGCATTACTCTCGGAGCCCCACTTCTGTTTCCTGACGATAGTCCTCCTTGGATGTAATTTTTCTGACGTTTGCACACCATCCCTCTGACGATGACTTCTCATGCACCAGAGTGTGGCTACACGCAGTATGTTTTGACGTAATATTGTGTTCAGCTTTTACAAAAGGCACGTCAGGACACGCGATAATTCTGAAGTTATCGTCAGCATTAAGTATCAAGTCCAATTTGGCGTCAGCCGTTGAGCTGGTAAGGTCGGGGCCATTGTTGCTGGCCCCTGCGCGAAGCCTGGCAATTGTAATGCTCAGCAATATTATTATTTCAGAAAACCTCCCTACTGGCCACTTTGAAGATGAGATTCTAACTGTAACACTGAGATTGTGATTTAAACAATACGGAGCTACAAAACACAATGGGTAAGGCATCAGTAATGGAATGCGTCACATCCTGTTGTAAACACGAGGCTTCCATGTTTTAATCATTTCCAACATGGTCAACTTGACGGTAACATTTATTTCTAAAATTGAACTATTTAGGCCATATGTTCTGTGATGTTTTCGACTTATTATGTTTCCAAAATGTAGTCGCATTCTGGCCAACTATTGGCGGATTTCCTTTTAGTGTTTCTGTGATTATCTGCAATGTCATATCCAAGAAGACTTTTGTTTTCGAACAAAGGTTTGGGCATTTTCAAAAGTAATTTACTTTATATTAATGGCACAGTGAATTTAGTCTACGCAGAAGCTGCATTACTAAGCATTTTAGTCAAATATGTCTATTACGTGGATTAATTCAGGCCAAATACCACAAACTCCTCATATTTGTCAGCATACGCTATCATCCTTAAGCGAATATCTCTCCTCTAAGTACTTGTTTTGTTGATGATTTTGTTGATGATTTCAATCAAAGAAGACTAAGGAAAATTACTTTAAAAAATAAAATAAACTCTCATTGGAATTCTCTTTCGTGTATATTCTTTATTATTATTATTATTATTATTATTATTTTGATTTACAGATATCAGTGATAATTTTGGTTTTCTTATTAATATTTAATTATTCACGTCTTATCAAAATATTTTATTAAGCAAATAATACTCTTTATTGCATCTACAGTAATGCAATGGAGTATTAAACTTTGGATCATGTCCCATACCGAAATTGTAAGTAGTTTGTAGTACACGAAATATCTAAGCACTTTGTGTATTTGGCTCAATCACTAAACATTACTTTAGGTAATACATAAGTGGAATATACATAGAAATTTATTTATCGGCTTAAAAATTACTGATCATACCCCAGATGATGAATGAAGGTTGTTACTAGAAAAGTTGAACCCAGCACGTCTTATGAGACGAACTTCATTTTGTAAATTTCTACCACTCCCTGTCCACGTCGCCACTTGTTTGTTGTAGGGTATAAAATTTCTATTGGGTGATTTAGAGAAACACGTGCGGAATATGAGTACGTAAAATATGAAAATGAAGATGTATAATGTAATCTGTTTAACCAACATACCCTTCCAAGGTGCCCTTACAAAAGAATTCATATTTATATTGTATGTAATAAGAACTAACATTTAAATTTCGTAGTTAAGTACGTAGGTTATTCGGAAAGTGAGTACCGTCTGCGCATATCTCTCGCACATCCTCGAGACTGTCACTTTGCGCATGTGCGGTGACTTCCTCTATCAATTGAGAAGCCACAGAAGCCATTTTGTGAAATTCGTGTTATGTTTATGTTTGTTCCTGTGCGTTAAACTTGTTTAAGAGAATTGAAGGGGCCGCCGACTGCGAAATACGGTCTGTAATTCGTTTTTAAACGCTGGAAATATGCTACCAAATGAGATTCATCACCAGATCTATCAAGTGTATGGTGACAATGCGATGAGTGATGGCATGTTTAGGATATGGGTTCGGATATCCAATGAAGGACGAGAGAACGTGCACAATGAGGTGCGAAGTGGGCGTCCATCTTTGGTGACTGATGATTTGGTGTTTGACGACAGACGTTTCACAATTTCTGATCTGTCCCTGTACTTTCCTCAGATTTCAAGGAATCTGCTCTATGACATTGTCAGTAGTGGCTAACATCGCAGGCGGCCGCATTCTATGAGGAGGGTATACAAAAACTTGTGTCCCGCTACGATAAGTGCCTCAATAACGGCGGCGAATATGTGGAAAAATAGTTTGAAGAATGTAGAATCTGATAACAATAAAATTTTATGCGAAAACTTACTCGATTTTTTTTACAGCGAAACAGTGCTTACCTTCTGAATAAACCTCGTAGAATTTCACGTATCGGAAGGAAAAGAACTGCGTATAGGAAATGGCTGGAAAATTTTATAAAAAGAGAACTGTTAGATGATCAAGACGTAGATAGAGGGGATAATAAAAGTGATACAAAAGATAAAGAATAGGAGACAATGGACTCTATTCATGTGGCTCAGGATGGAGCCCAGGGGCTGGCTGTTGCCGATACAGCAGTAAATTTTCGTGTTTCGTAAAATGCGGGGAATTCCTTTATTGGCTTGTCACAACGAAACTGCTCCGTCGAGTTAGTTAATTAGTAAGTCTCTATTTTAACGATTGGACTCACTAAACAAAAAAGTATTTTTTTGGTCATTCACTTTACGGAATTTTTCGTTCGCCTTGCCTCAAAATAAAATGTACTTAAGAATTCTCGGAATGTAATGCTAAGATTATAAGAACCCTAGAACTACATTTCATTGGAGAACTGACGATGGAGGTTAAGCAACTCGTAAACCGTATTTTTTAAACCTTACTTATTTGTTTATCATACTATACATGCATTTTTTTTTGCCATGGAAAATGCGTAAGTTCACTGTAGACAAAATACGTTAGCGAGCTGTACACTGAGTGCGCACTGGGTAATATTTCTATGCCAGAGTTTGCACTCAGGTAGAAGCGTCTGACGGTGTTCCATACAGCTTAGTCTCACTTCTACACTGTCTAGAAAATTTTAACGTAGAATTATATTTTTTCCAGGAAGGCTAAACAAGTTTCCGCTGTACTTCTGCAACATATACATAATTAAAATAATTAAAGTATAAATTACACAGGACATTATGAACCGCCTTGCTAGATGAAAAGTTTCAGTGCAATTTTCAGAAAAATATTTCTGAGCAGAATATATGTCAATAAAGGGGCAAGAAAGAGAATAAAAGTTGAAGAATAAAAGCCCAACTTGATTTGACTTGCTATTTTAATTCACGTCTTATGTGCTCAACATGTTTCGGACATTAATTTATCCATCATCAGGAGCTTGCGACTATTCTGTTGAATTGCCACATTGGTCGTATTGTTCTTGGTTCGATGAGTGTTGGAGTTTCGGTGTGGTTGGGTTGGAGTGGTATCCGTGTTGCAGGCTTAAGCTTCAGCCTGCAACACGGATACCACTCCAACTCAACCACACCGAAACTCCAAAACACATCGAACCAAGAACAATACGACCAATCTGGTAATTCAACAGAATAGTCGCAAGCTCCTGATGATGGATATATTAATGTGCGAAAAATTTTGAGCACATAAGAAGTGAAATAAAATAGCAAGTGACATCAAGTTGGTCTTTTATTCTTCAACTATCACAATGATGCACGGTCCAATAAACATAAGAGATTAAAAGTTGTTGCAAATTTTCTAAATTATTAAAGACAATTAAATAAATTACGTCTATATTGTAAAAACTAAAGTCCTCACGGAAAATATAATGGTATATTGGAGAAGCAGAAGTGTAGTTCTATATAATCTTGACCTTTTCAATACACGGAGCAGAGCGGTTAACTTCACACATCGACCGCCTAATCCCCGAGGAGACAGCCCCTGATACCCATCGACTAGGAGATTGTGTGGACGGTCTGAACTTCTTAAACAAGAAAAAGTCTTTTCCTCCTACCAGAAATAGATAAATGTTCCTCGGCTTCCAGCTCCTAGACCAGTTACTACTCCAGCTCCTAATGTCCAGTGCGTAACTATCCGCCAA
>Ga0123357_10013633_pt1 | contig 10564 bp, 5 predicted proteins | sample TergutEmb28metaG_FD_89873 | JGI IMG/M metagenome (GOLD analysis project Ga0123357, IMG submission 89873) | Embiratermes neotenicus P4 segment gut microbial communities from Petit-Saut dam, French Guiana - Emb289 P4 | ecosystem: Host-associated > Arthropoda: Insects > Digestive system > Gut ...
AAGTTACAAATCGTGATTGAAAAGAATAGAATGGAGATAGTGACATACAAACAACATTTATTTTTCAACATAATCTCCATACAAATTTAAACACTTGTCCCACCGTTTCACAAGTCCCTGGAAACCTGCGGCGTAAAATTCTTATGGTTGCTGTCGGAACCATGCGCGCACTGCTCTTTCAACCGCATCATCGTCAGGAACACATTCTCCCGAAAGATGATGTTTTAAAGGGCCAAACAAGTGGAAATCGCTCGGGGCGAGGTCCGGGCTATAAGGTGGATGTTGGAGGACTTCCCACTTGAATGACCTCAGCGTCGCTGTGGTCTGATTGGCACTATAAGGACGGGCATTGTCATGCAACAGCAACACCCCTTTAGTGCATCATGTTGTAAGCCTGGCCACGTGAACAACCAATAGCGGTTGCTACAGCGTCAACGGTGACCCTCCTCTCTACTCGGATGATGTCTTCGACGCGCTGCAACTTTTCCGGTGTGGCAATCTCCACCGGCCGACCAGCTCGATGTTCGTCTTCGATACTTGTCCGCCCTTCCGAGAACTTCTGCACCCAATTATGGACTGCGTGACGTGACAAGCAATGTTCACCGTACATGGGCAGCATTTCTTTGTGGATATCCTTTGGTTCCATTTTTTTTGCCCACAAAAAACGCACAACGTCACGCTGCTCTATCGTGGTACATGTACTCAGGGGTGCCGCCATCTTGTAACAGCTGCTACGTCTGTACAGTCATGCGCATACTGATCATGTGTCACAATAAAACTAGATAGTGCTGGTATCTAGCGGTGACAGTTTCCCGCACTTAATTAAAAAACTTAGGTCGCAACTTGGATTTGTAACTTACTTATTGAATTACCCTCGTATTAAAGTAGTCTAGCCTCCCAGCTGTCCATGTCCGTGGCAGAATAGTGGTAAGAAGTGATTATTTTAAACAATATTTGCCATGTACAATAAGGACTCTGTATGATCTTTACAGGTATTCCAAGGTCTTCCAAATTATTCCTTCGCTACAGTTCTTTTGACAGACATTTTGTGTGTTTTTGTTAAATCTAACATTACTGATGTATGATTGTTTTGTACAGTGAGCACCTACTGTAGACAGTGTTTGTTCAAAGAAACGGCAAAGTGACATTGAGCAAGGGGGTGTTGTTGCCATATGTGTTACAAATCCTGTGGGCAATGCACTAAGAATGAGGAGGCTGTAACACTAATACTATGACCAGTAGTTTTATTATTTGTAGTATAAGTGCACAGTGACTTGGCTGACTCTGTATTATGCATTCACATTTGTGTAGGTTCAGGAGGGAACTCAGTAAGCTGACCCTTTCACCAGAAAGAATCGCAAAAGTGGTTCCTCAGCGTATCTTCTCCATGGCCATTCATCCCACTGGAAATGAACTACTGCTGGCTGTTGGAGATAAGTGGGGTAACCTTGGTGTGTGCAGTCATTTATTTGTTTGTCTGGTGGTTATTTAGCAATGCTATAAGTATCTCAGTCAATATTTAATCAAATGTTAGGATGGTCATGAATGATAATGGGGGAGGAATTTGGAAGGAAGTGATGTAGGCTTCAGAGACTAAGGAAAACTATGATAGACCTTAGCCTGGGTGGCTGTTCTTCATGCCAAGATTGGAACCTGGGACCATCTGAATAGGAAGAAGGATTTCTGCCCACTCAGTCACTATGTGTGATTGCAGTGGTTAGTTTGGTTAGTTTGATGGTAAAGCTGGTATCTTTAAAAACTTTCTGATACTTATCCTCTTCAGAATGGGGAGAACAAAAAGGTGCTGTAGTTCCATTGCTTGTCATCATTGCTGTAGAACATGTAATTAGGAGGAAATGGAATAGGGTAGCACATTTTAAATATTTATACCCATCCAATTGTAGTGATGGTGTCAAAGGAGACTGAGGGTGATAGTGGTAGTAAAGGTAAAGGTAAAGCTATCCCATTATAAGCCTGGACAGGCCATTAGACCTCCAGGAGCTAGAGGCTCCCAGAATTTCTAGACAGTTGACACAAGAGTGTGGTAAGGTTGTCAACCATATGCACCAGCTTCAGAGGACAGCGATTCCTGGTACTCAGTTCTGTTAGATCCTGAGTCAACCCCATTGCATCTGGTAGGATTAGGTCAATGAAAAATCCCAATGACCCCATCAAGAATTGAACCTATGACCTTTTGGCTTGCAGTGCTGGGCCTCAAAAGTGTGAAAAATGGGCATGTGGTAGTGATATTGACAGTAGAGGGTTAAAGGATGCCCCTGATAATCTGGGCTATTGGAGGTTTAATAAATATGTTATTTTCTGGACAAGTAGCTTAAATATTTGAATTTTTTTGAACACTGGCGATGTTGGGAACAAAAGTTAATTGAGACTTATTTTAAGAAACAGTGAACTAAGATTGAAGTTTGACAAGTATGAATTATTGTGTACTGGCTTGTGTTCTGCTCTTAATTTTTTAAATTGCATCATATTCATTTAAACAACAAGTATCAGATGGGGATCTTCTAATAACCCAATTAAGCTAAGAAATCACTTTTTGTATCAGAACATGAGAACTTCAACCAACCACATAACTAGTTACGTGTGCACTGAAAAAATTGGGTAGGTCAGAATTGCATAATTCTAAGCTTTATTTTTCAGCCCTAAGAACTTTGAATCCATGAGGTTTTTCTCTACTAGAATGTGTCATGGAATTTTATTACTGCTTGTTATAGGTTTGTGGAATGTACTTTCTGACAGTGGATCTGAGAGTGTTCAAGTCTTTCAACCTCATGTGGGGCCTGTCAATTGTACCAGTTTCTGTACTTACAATGCAACAAAAATCTATACCACTAGTCATGATGGCACTGTTAGATGTGCTGACCTCAATAAACTTGTCTTCGATCAGGTGAGTCACTGCATAAGAAACTGTATTGAATTATGAGGGAATAGGAGAGCATTAAGGAAATTCATATCCAATAATTAATCCACAGGCATCAAAATAGAGATTTATATTTAAAACTGTAGAGATTTGCGGATCGTTTGAAATTTAAAGTTTTTGTAAATTCAATTTCAGTTTAAATTTTCAGGTTCTGTCACAAAATATTACATCTACCACAGGAACAAATTTTGCCTAGCAAAGCTATGAATAATTGCATCGTAAGTGCCTGTTTTCTATTACAAGGTGGTTCAAATATGACCGGGACTGATGTCACCAGATTTACACAGAAATCAGTCCCAGTCATATTTGAACCACCTTGTATTTATGATGGACAGTATGTTTTGTTAGTGTACTCACAGTCTTTGCTATATCTGCCTGTCTGCATGTAACAACTCAATACACACACAACTGATTTTCGTGGAATCTGATATTTAGAAGTTCTTCTAAAATTTGTCAACATATTCCATTTTTGGTCAATATCAGACAAGAGTAACCCATACTTTTCATATAAGATTCACCAACATTTATGTATGCATGTCCAGCGTAGATGTCGAAGTACTTACCAGACTGAAAGAAATTTGTGGATAAAGGTGAAATGCAGATTTTATGTTCTGTACACTCTTACTATGTATCTCATATTTTTTGACATAATGACATGGTGGAGAGTGATCGTGCCATAGTTGTTGTTCCTGCTAATTGTGTGTAAGGTAGCAGTTAGTATCAATTTTGATGGAGGTTTGATTGTATTGTAGTATAGTAGTAGGTTGCATGTAAGTGGCATGAGTGGAAGTAATTGGATGAAATGTGCTATTGTGCCCGTGAATATCACACACAGTGTGCATTGATTTAAATTACAAAAAAAAATATTTTCATCTCAAGAATAAATTATTAAACTCTTGCATGTTTTGTGCTGCTTCTGTGAAACAGCTGCAAGGCAATTTGGCTTTTTTGTTTTTGAAGGGGCTATTGAAAATGCATGTAAAATCAAGGAAATAAACATCGATGTAGCTCTTCAAATTAAATACACAAAATTAATACTGTATTACATTACAAATGTAATCTAGTTCATTGTATTGCATTAAAAGTGTTAATTAGCTCATTTCTTCTGCGTATCTATTGAAGTAAGTTGCTGCTTCTTTGATGTTTGCTGAATCCATTATGCTTTATTCTTTATACTGCTGAGGGAAGCCATCACTTATTTGTTCGATGCTTGTAGTGTATATTTTTCTGTGTCATACAATGTATGCCATCAAGTAACCTGGCTGAGCTACTCGTAATGGTTGGTGCCTCACTGCCATATTGTGAGAGTGGACCAGTAGCTCAGCTAGGTTGCTGTGCTGTACACATGTGATGTGTGTAACAAGAGGACAGTAGAGGAGGTATGAAACTGTAACTGAGGGTCTGTGACATTCAGCATCACTTTGTACATAATTTTCAAATTCCATTTGAAGTTTTATGCAGTAGAATCCTGTTAAATCTGTAGAGACATGCAAGGCACTTGATAATATGTTTATTTTTGAATCATTTCAAACTTATTATTTACTTGAATATACTAAATTTTGTTTTATTGTTTTGAAAATGTGTGTTGACTTTTTGTTTATTTTCCAGATTTATGCCAGTGATGAAAACCTGTCCAGAAATCACACTACATGGCACTGCCAGGTGGAAGAAAGCAGTCTAATGATTGCTCATGGTCTGTATGCATTGTACAAATGATTAGTATGTTATGTGAAAGTTATGTATGGAAGTTGGGAAATGTGTGAATAGCAGAACACTTCTGGCATGTTTACTGCATGTGTGTCATTGCCTCTAAAACCTTAATACTAAAGGGGAAGGGTATTGCAAATTAAAGTTTCAGGCTTATATACAAGATTGGTTTGAATGCTGTGATAGATATATAGCCAGTTACAGGGGACTTAAGCTGTTTATGTGTGTGTGTTTGCAGAAATGCATGTAAGTCAGTCAGGCATGAGTTTTCTGTTACTCCACTTTGGAGCACAGGGCCTCCACAAAGCAGTGTCAGCAGACTCTGTTTCTGGCTGTGGCCTTGATCCCTCCCAAGTCTTTCCCAGTATTTCAGCTTTCTCCTCTATTCTCCTCCAGCTCCTTCTTGGTCTTCCTGTTCTATGTGGTCATCATGTAAACTGTTGTTAGCTGATTTTTACCAAAATTGGAATGTTGATCAATTTTGGAAATACTGAGTATCAAATTCCTTGAAAATTTTTCAGCAGTTCTTGGATTATTACATGCATGCATGCAGTTGGTCAGATAGACATGGCAAACCTAATCGGTAGTTTTTACGAAGTTTTGTTACAAATTTGCCATTTACTGTCTCCCACTCCCAATATCCGGATGAGTTACATGTAGGAAACAAGCTGTGTCTCTGAAATTTTGGTGCATGCTTATACAATTGCTTATTGCAGGAAAAAAACATACCATTTTAAATAATATTACACCATAAACTATATCACTTGTTAAGAAGAATATTTGTATGCATTTGCTCGTGTATCTTTATATCCTTGAAATTTATTTATTACTAGCATTATGCATTGCATGCATAACATGAGGGAACTGTGATGTCGTTGATGTCCTGTGTCCATCCATGTTGAAATTTTATACATTTGGAGCACAGGAATGTAATCCTTTTAGGTGTCAGAAATGAACATGGAAAATGGAAATCATTTCTGCCATCTGCTGTTACTTGTGATGTGGTTTGCTGTTGTATCCTGAGTGTGATGGTCGAAGTCAGGTACGCTGATGTTGACCGAACGACTGGTTCCTGAGGGAGTACAGGTTTGGGCTGGACACTTAAGAATTGATATTTATAAATCCAATCACAACTCTCGAATGCTAGAGTATGTTGATTTATTGTAGCTTGTTGACAGGAGAATATAAAAGTAACTGATGTAGTGTGCTGTGGTGATAAATGGAGCAGTGCTGTATCAAATAATTTGTAAGTTCAGCTCATAGAGAGACTTCAGCAGACAAAGAAATTTTGAAGAAGTATTCGGACAGTGATTCCTGCAGCAAGTGACAACGAAGAATGTCTCCAGAGGCTTTCTATCCTCCCGGTTATATAGCATCAAAATTTGGGGTTGAGTGACATCACAGGGTGTAGTCACAACCCCAAGCATTACCAAATATGGTCATAAATTCCCATAGCTACAAGTGTGACCTCAGCTGTCTCATCAGGATATTTCAATCGTGCAACCCTTAGGGGAAGATTTAAAACAAAAGGGGTATGCGAGCAGTCTCTCTCAGAAGCGGATGTGGGAAGGGTGTGTATATTGTTTCCGGTGACTCGTGACAAAGAACATGATGCGATACACTCACACCTTACATCTTACACCATATTGGAGATTAATTAATCGCTTGGTGCATTAAAAATTGCCGGATGCGACATAGCAGTGGGTTTGTCATTGTCACTGGCAGTTTGAATGTTAGGTTCGATTTGATAGGAGTATGAAACTTTTCTCCTTGAGAAGTTAAACTATTTGCAGGATGCTGAAAGAAATATTACTAATAATATTATCAAGATGCAGAATTCTTTGTTGTAGGTAATGGTAAACTTGCATTGGTGGACTGTAGGGCTGAGAAGCAGCTGCAAGGCTGGTATTCGTGCTATGAACGGTCAGTCAGAACTGTTCAGATGCATCCTGTTCAACAGCAGTACTTTATAACGTCATCGGCATTATGGTTAGTATAAAGCAGGAGTTGTGACCATACATTTATTGATCACTAACTGCATCATTTGTGACAGGATGAGCCATTTGACCACTCTGCAGCATTAAAAGTAGGGTTGGTTCTCACATTGATCCTTCATTATCTTATTTGATACCTTATTGATTCTGATTTTTGTTTGGACACAAAAGTTTATTCATAACAAGAGTAGTACAGAAGGTATTTTGTGGTTGTGGATCTTCAGTGTGATGCTGTCGAGTTGTACTCAAGGTGTTGACTGACTGTGATGTGATCTGCAATTTACTGCTACATCAACTGGTGGATGTGATCTGCAGTTTTTGTACTTTATCAAGCTGTGGTACCAGTATATTGCAGCATGCTTTGTTTTGCCTTATAAGTTACATTTAATGCTAACAAAAAGGAAATATATGTGTAGTGTAATGCTGAGGTATGTTAGGATCTTTGCATCCTGAACACTTCTCAGATGGTTGTACCATTTAATCCACAAGGGTTTCTTTCACTTTTGGTCATTTACAATTGTATATGTAGTAGAATGTTATTACTATTATTTGGGTCTATCAGTATATTTCTTTGAAGAACTGTATGTACATGTAGATTTTGTTTTTGTTAGCCCTCTGATGCTGAAAGTAGACTACGGTCAACGCACAATGTGCAGTGGAAACGCGTGAAGTCACATAAAGATGTCACCAGAGACATGCGAAGTAATGGAAGTCATTTAAATTCCTGGCTTTTGCGGCGTTTATTTAAATTTAAACCACATTTATTGTGGTTTAAATTTTTTTGCGGCGTTTATTTAAATTTAAACCACATTTATTGTGGTTTAAATTTTTTGTGATACATAACCTCAAAGTTTAAGCCTATCAAATTATTTTGTAATGTCTGACTTTGAAACAGTTTTATGTACGTAATTTGTAGGCATATTCATCATCTTTGTGTGTACCAAATTTCATATTCCTATTTATATGCACTTAAATATTATGACTTGTGTTATTGTCTTAATTACTCAATGTTCAGATCACATTTTTCTGCACCATATTATGTTATGGCCCGTTTTGCTGTGCCACATTGTTCTTAGTAATCTTGTAAATGGCATGATTTTCATACAGAATGTATTCAACATGAAATATGTGTTCTGATTTTTTCTACAATGTTTATCTGAACATTTTTCTAATTCCACAAGGAATCCACGAAGAATTCAGTGATATACTATCATAAACCTACTTAGGTCTTCATGTAAGGTGCCTGATATTTTGTCTGATTTCAACCAAACTTGGATTTTCTTGACAGATTTTAATGAAAGTGCCTAACATTATATTTCGTATAAATTAGTCCAGTGAGAACTGAGTTGTCCCATGCTTATGGATGGACAGACATAATGAAGCTAGTAGTCACTGTTACAAGTTTTGGGAACATTCCTAAAATTATTATTTTTTTTTTAGTTTCTTTTGTTTCAAATAAAACTAATAAGAGTCAAACTCATGTCATTGACTGATGTAGAATCCCAGGCCTCTTTTGCGTAACTAAGTTATGGACATATGTGTCTTACGAGCACAGTGAAAGGCCAAGCTGACTGATTTCTGATTTTGAAGTAGTCATGTAAACAGTTGGACACTGTCAGTGTAATGTAAGAGATTGGACTACATATATTTTTGTAGGTAGTGACCCTTTGACCTCTTTAATATGGGCTCATATTCATATGTCCGTCCAACCCACAAATTGATGTTGGAATTCATTGATAGAGTTTGATTAAGCATATATGATTGGAATGTGGTAGAAATTTTCTCATGTTCATACTTCTGATTTTTCAGCATTAAAAATTCCAACAAGACAGATGTGTGAACTCTGAACTGCGAGTGACAGTCTTATCACTTACAGTGGGATCCTTAGTTTTCATGTTGTGATGTTGTAAATATGCGTATTTTTGTATGACAGCATGGAAGCTTTGCAAAAATTTACATTAGCTTTCATATGGCTGGCAGTAAAGAACCTTGAGGGAAAGGTATATGGAAATTAGGAAGGAGATATATGGTGGACACACAGAACATTTAACTTGTGTTAACTTATGAAAATTTTTGATGATTGAAGTCTTTTAGGTCATGCCTTACAAATTTAAAGTAACCAGCATCTGTATTATTGGAAAATTTGCACAAAACGATGCCACTAAAGTATGTAATTACTGTATCAATTTATAGTTCTACTTCTTTTACCGTGTAGGCCAGGTAGGTGTGGCCAGCCAAATGAGTTTTGGGAGCTGCACTTTAGGAGGCAACTGTGGCAAGAGCTAAGCGTTAATAAATCTTTTTTTTTAATGACTTTTTCTTGCTGTTTGTCCAACTACAGTAGGTTATTTTTTTAGTTAGTTATGAGACTTCTTTCTGTAGAACATCTTTTAAAATGCCATTCACAATCAGCATCACTTGCATGTAAACTACCTGAATATTGTTTTTTGCGGGCAACTTAGCGAGCTACATCACTGACGTACATGATCTCCCCTTTGACCATCCCCGATATTCATTCATTTAGTAGTCTGTCTTACGACAGGTCCAAAGCCTCTTCCAAATCGAGCTCTGCACATAGTGCGATCTAGAGCTTCCTCCTTCAAATGTGAGTATCCTCTCCTTTCCTTAAGGTCATCCAGCATTATTTGAATGGAGTTTTCTTCTTGAGTTCTTCCCCATACTCTTGCCTTTAATATTAACTGTTTTTCTGTATGAGTTGTGCTGAAATTTCTGAGTGCTTCCCAGATGTCTTTGTAAATCATGTTAATAACTTTACAGTGAAGTGAAGATTTGGGATCGACGGTATCTCAATAAGAAATCTCCGGATCCTGTTTGTAATTTGGTGCACCCTAGGGGCCTCTCGAGTGCATTTTTCTCTCCGGCTGGAAAATACGTGGTCACCACATGCAATGATGACCGTCTGCGAGTGTATGATGTTACAAACATGCACACAACAAGACCAAATGGTACTTTAAAACAAGTGGTATATTTTTGTTTTTGAAAAGGGAGAAAGAACTGACCCAGAAGCTTGCAGTATTGTGGATTTTGACTGTTGATTTTAAACACTGGGGATTTTTGTCATAGGAGCCCCTTCCTCCCCCAACCCCTTCAAACATTATACTGAACATTATACTCATATATAGACTAAAAATTACTCCTTTACTTTGGCTTTAAAACAGTCCTTGACATTTTTGCATATTATTTGGATCCAATAAGATAGATTCAGATGTGAGATATTGGTATTGCTGCTAGACAAATTCAGAGCATTTCACACAAAGCCCACTTCAGATATTGAGGGCCATTTTCTTGAAAAATAGTTATATTGAGGAAGCATGTAGAATGTAATATGTCCATGCCACTGAGTTGTATACATTTTGTATGAAATTAATATTAACCTTTGTCATACATAGCTTTACTTACGGGAAATAATTATGTGGTAGTTAACCCATTTGCTGACTATTACATGTGTAAAAAGTATATCAAAAATCACTGCAGTTTTCATAAACAATTTTATTGTTGCCTGAAGTCTTATGACATTTGGCACTGTTTCAAACATGGATGTGGGCTTTAGCTCTTTCAGGACTGACTTTAGTCCAGTTTATTTATGCAGATTTGTCTCCTGATACACAGACACATTCTGTATGCTTTCTGAAGACAAACCATTTATTGCTTTGTAGGGAAGTAGTTTGTGTTGATTGTGAAAATATTATGAAACAGATAAATACCCTGTGAAAAAATGCTTTTCTTAATGTTACAGTGCTTTATGTGTATATAGTTAACACCAGCCTTAATTGGTTATGTAACAAGGTGAGTGCTGCTAATATAACTCACTTGGAAAAAAAAAAAAAAAAGGGAGGAAGGGCTATAATGGTTGGTTTTTGGTCCTTTTTTTTTTTTGTCTCAGATGCCCAGGGAGGGGGGGGGG
>Ga0123357_10013635_pt1 | contig 10563 bp, 10 predicted proteins | sample TergutEmb28metaG_FD_89873 | JGI IMG/M metagenome (GOLD analysis project Ga0123357, IMG submission 89873) | Embiratermes neotenicus P4 segment gut microbial communities from Petit-Saut dam, French Guiana - Emb289 P4 | ecosystem: Host-associated > Arthropoda: Insects > Digestive system > Gut ...
CCGACGACGGCTTGCTTGATTTGGTTCGCGGTGTATTCATAAACCGGCAAGCCCGCCATCACCAGCGCGGTGATTGCACTGCCGCGCGCTTGCCCCAGAAGCAAGGTCGATGCCGGATTGACGTTGACGAATACAATTTCGACGCTGGCTTCGTCGGGGTGAAACTCGCGGATGACGTGGGTCAAATCGTGAGCGATGATGCCGAGGCGGGTCGGCAAGCCTTCGCCTTCTGTGCGAATGCTGCCGCTGGTGACGTAAGTCAGTTGAGAACCGGCGACATCAACGATGCCGAACCCCGTGACCCGCAGGCCGGGATCGAGGCCAAGAATGCGGCGCGAGGGAAGGGCGGTCATGGGGAAATTCGGTGTGTTCGCTTCTCTCTCCCGCGAGAGGGGAGAGAGATCAGGCTTCTTCGTCCAACTCGGCGGAGGTGTAAACCTCTTGAACGTCGTCGAGCGATTCCAGCGCGTCGAGCAGCTTCTGCATTTTCACGGCGTCATCGCCGGTCATTTCGACCGGCGTCGAGGCGGTCATGGTCACTTCGGCGAAAGCGGGTTGCAGCCCGGCGGCGATCAGCGCGTCCTTGACGGCAAGAAAGGCGTAAGGATCGGTGATGACTTCCATACTGCCGTCGTCGTTGGTGGTCACGTCATCGGCGCCGGCGTTGATGGCGGCTTCCATGATGGCGTTTTCGTCGGCGCCCGGCTCGAAGACAATTTGCCCGCAGTGTTTGAACAGGAAGGCGACTGAGCCGTCAGTGCCGAGGTTGCCGCCGTATTTGGAAAACGCATGGCGCACGTCGGCAACGGTTCGCGTCCGGTTGTCGGTCATGCAATCGACGATCACCGCCGCGCCACAGGGGCCGTAGCCTTCATAGCGGATTTCTTCATACGCCACCCCCTCAAGCTCACCGGCGCCGCGCTTGGTGGCGCGTTCGATCGTGTCCTTGGGCATGTTCTGCCCGTAGGCTTTGTCAACCGCCAGCCGCAGGCGCGGGTTGGCGGAAACGTCGCTGCCGCCCAGCTTGGCGGCCACCGTGATTTCCTTGATCAGACGAGTGAAAACCTTGCCGCGCTTGGCATCGGTGAGCGCTTTTTTGTGTTTGATGTTTGCCCATTTGCTGTGGCCGGCCATCCGATACTCCTGAGATCACGCTTGACGAAGGCGGTTATGATACTGCAAAGACGGGGCGGACGGAAGGTTTCGCGTGTTTGTCATTACAACGGGAGGGGGTGCAAAAGCAGCGGGCGGACTTGGCGCCAAGGGAGGATGACGCCTTCGCCGACGCAGTTGGCTTTGTCCGGTCCGCAGTTGAAAGGGAATGCCACGAACAAGCCTTCTTTGCGCGGCGGGAGTTGCCCATACCAGAAATCGCGCCAGTCCACTTTTCTGGAACAGACGCTGCCCTTGCAACCAAGATCAGCTTGGAAATCAAGGCAATCATTCGCCTCTTGCTTGGCTGTTCGCAACACCAACGAAACGAAGTCTTTGCCTCTTTCGTAATCGAACGGGGTTGTGGTCGGGAAGCGGAGAAAATCTCGCCAGTCGATGGCTTTTCCGGAAGCCAGATCGTAGGTTGTTGAGCTCCATTCACAACGCACCGATCCGCTTCCCCACGATTTGCACCCTTCGCTGTCGATAGCCAGCATGTTTTTATTCGCAAAAGCCACCTTGTAATGGTAGCCGTAACTGTTGGAAGTCAGTGTTTTGATGATGTCGTTGCCGAAAGATAATCTCAACTCATTGTTGATGGCTTGCATGGCGGCGGCGTTCGGCGCTTGAGTCAACTACGGCATCGTAGCGCCACTGCGCTCTTCTCGAATGAAATGCCACGCCACCGCCCCATCCGCCGATTTTTTCGCGCTTCCTTTCACGATGGAAGTGGCGCCTTCGGCGCGCAACAAATCATAATCCAACTTGAAGGAACGTTTGAGTTGGACGTCAAGCGTCGTCTTGAAATCCGGCGTTTTGCTCCATGTGCCGACAGCGTCGTCGTTCGTGACGGTCAGCTTCCAATAGCCCAAAGGCTTGTTGCAAATCTCAGGCTCATCGGGAGCCTCGCTGTATTCTTCGCCGGTGACGTTCAGCGGGCACTCCATGTATGCCCCATTTTCACCTTGCGCGACCAAGCCGATGTCTCGTCCCTTGGAGCGATAAAAATAAGTGCCGACCGCTTGGTTGTCGCTGTTTTTGTAGAGACGCACGACCACCGCCGATTTGCCGAGCGTTCCGACATAGGTTTCGCCATCGGCGGAGGCGTGAGCCAAGCTTGCCTTGCCCGGCACCAAGGCGAAGGCCAAGAAAAAAAGCGCGGTGATGCGTCGCGCTTTTTTCAATCGTTTGCCGAAACTCATGAAATGATGATCTTTCTGGCGGCAGCAAAAATCAGGAGGGGTTAATCACTGCGGCAAAGTGCGCTTCTTCAGCGCAGCCGCCCCATCCCTTGCTGGAAGTCCATTCGCCCTCGATGCCTTGCGTGGTGGGCGCAATATTGTAGAGGTTAGCAGTACCATCCACGATTTTGCTGCTTCCCGAATAGCAAACGTACTTCGCGTTGTCGATTTTTTGGAAACGGCCTTCCTGAACCAGCGTGCCCGTCATGGTGCAGTTATAACTGTCATTGTTCAGTGTGAAGGTATAAGTGGCTTGAGTGCTGCCCGCTTGTTTTGCGACAGCGAGAACCAGAGTGTTGAAAAAGGTACCGTTGTAAATGCTGGACGAACAACCGGCGCTGCGGATGGTGGCCTGTCCCCAGTACGAGCCGTTGAGAATGTTCTCGGTGAGCGGCGTCCGCTTCAAACTGAGCGTCGTGGTCGTGCCGTTGGCCGTATAGACCATCGTTCCCGTGGTTGAAGTGGCCGGAGTGAATTTGACGGTTCCGAGCTTTTGGGAGTTGGTGTTCTTCGGAGCAAAAGGCGTAGTGGTCGGGTCGCTCTTCGTTTGATAGATGTCGCCGGAAAAATAGGCGCCGCTGCTGTCGCGATCCATACCGGCGGTGACCCACACGGGGTTGCCGGTGGCAGGGTCGTAGATGAAGAAGGTCGCAAAAATGTAATCGAAGCTGTTGCCACTTTGAACGAAGTTGATGCCGAAGCCGCTCACTCCGATAGTGGCATTGGCGTCGAACCAGATATCGGTGTAGTCAACGATGTAATCAGCCTGAGCCGGAAGCGCCAACAGAAGGGTGAACGCGGCGACGATTACCGAAAAAGCAGAACGAAAAGCGGTCAACATAAATACTCCTGAGAGATGGGGGAAAAGGAAACGGGGTGTGTCGATAATTGGCTTGTAAATCAGGGTATTGTACATGAACCCTGATCTCGAACCTCAATAAAGATGCCGACTCAACTTCGCCTCGTGGATGATGGTGGTGGCGATTTCTTCGATGGACTTGGCGGTGGTGTCCAGAATCGGAATCTTTTCTTGCTCCATCAAGGTCTCGGCGTTGCGAATTTCCTGTCGGCAGTTTTCCAGAGAAGCGTAGTGGCTGTCGGCGCGGCGTTCCTGTCGAATCTGACTCAGACGCTTGGGGTCGATGGTCAGTCCGAACAGTTTGTGCCGATACGGGTGAATGGAATCGGGCAGTTTGTGGTCGGCAAAATCATCGGGGGTCAACGGAAAGTTGGCGGCGCGAATGCCGAATTGCAGCGCCAGATACAGCGATGTCGGCGTTTTGCCGCAGCGGGAAACGCCGACCAGAATCACTTCGGCGTGAGAGAGATCACGGGTAGCGGCGCCGTCGTCGTGCATTTGCGCGAAATTGATCGCTTCCATCCGACGGAAGTAATCGTAGTTGACGCTGTGCGAGCGACCGGCGGCGTGGGTGCTCTTGATGCCAAGCTCTTGTTCGAGCGGTGAAATGAACGCCTGAAAAAAATCCAGCGTCAGCGCGTGTGTTTTTTCGCACAATTCGCGGTTCATCTCGTCGTCGATGATCGACAGAAAAACAATCGGTTTTTGCTGTTCCTCTTTGACGGCCTTGTTGATTTGGTCGATGGCGTGTTGCAACGCCTTCCGGTTGTGGATGAAGGGAAGGGTGACGCGACGAAAAAGCGTTCCTTCAAACTGAGTCAACAAGCTGTTGCCGAGAATTTCAACGGTGATGCCGGTGCCGTCGGAAACAAAGAAAACGCTGCGTCGTGATTCCATAATGGGTTTCAAGTGGATCGGTTATGGTATGGTTTTGTCTCGCGCTTGCTTCGCCGTTTCTTGCACCATGATCGCAAGCGAAGGTCGGGAGAGAAAAACGCTCATCGGCATCATACCCCTATCGTGACCAAACCGGCACCAGTCCGTCGGGAATCGGCGACAAAGCGCCCAAGTCAACATGGCTTTCTTCGGGGTCATGAAAGTCGGAACCGAGGGATGCTTTGAAGCCATAAAAGCGTGCATATTCAACGAAGCGTTCACTTTGTTGTGGCGTGTGCGACGGCGAAAAAATCTCAATCGCGTCACCGCCCAAGTCATGGAACTCATCAAGCAAGCGACGCATGGCGGTATCGGTCAACGGGTAACGTCCCGGGTGTGCCAATACGGCGACACCTCCCGCCGCATGCAGCACTTCGATGCTTGCTGCCAGCGACGGCCAAGGCGGCGGCACATGCGCGAGCTTGCCGACACCGAGGTAACGGTTGAACGCTTGTTGCTTTTCGGAGACAACCTTTTGCTCAACAAGAAAGCGAGCAAAGTGCGAGCGCGAAATCAACGCTTCATTAGTGACGAAACGACGAGCGCCTTCCAACGCGCCGTCGATTCCCGCCCGCGCCAACGCTTGACCGATGGCTTCAGCGCGTTGTCGGCGAGCGGCGCGAACCGAGGTGAGCGCCTCGTTCAAGGCAAGCGAATCGGCATCGAAAAAAAGACCGACCACATGCACCGTCCGGCGTTCCCAGAGGGTGGAAAGCTCGACGCCGTTGATGATCTGAACCGACGAGCCGATGCTGGCGTGATGGGCTTCGGGAAGGCCGGAAAGGTCGTCGTGGTCGGTTAACGCCAAGAAATCTACTCCGCGTTGGGCGGCGCGGGCGACCAGCGCGGTCGGGCTGAGCGTGCCGTCGGAGGCGGTGGAGTGGCAGTGCAGGTCGTAAACAGGCATGAAAAAAACGCTAAAAATCAAGCGGTTTGAGTAGCATCTATTCTAATACTGCGTCTTTATAAGGGGGTAAATTTTCTGTCTGGCGGTAAAGAAAAGTGACGAAAAAGCCGATTGTCGCGCCGATGGTTAAAAGATTTTTATGGCTTCGATAAATTTTCGTGTTTACAAAAATGTCGTTTTTTGTAGAATATTTACAAAAAATAAAACGGGCAAGCCCGAAATGGCCTTGTCTTGGGGGCGGCAAGCCCGTATGCTACCGGAAATGGCGGGGGGATGATGTGGTCGCGGAGTTGCTCTGAACGAGCATTTGAGAAGCATCTGCAACTTACGCGAAAAAAATATGTCTCAGCAAAAGAATATAGAACGCATGGCGGGATAGGTATTCTTTAAATGCGACATTGCAAGCAGGGTGGTATTGAAGTCAACGGGGCCGGGGGTAGGCGCATGAATGATTCTGTTTTTCAGTTTTTCATGGAGTGTGTCGAGGGCCTTACCTTTATTCAAAATATAAAAGAGAAGGAGATCATTTCATGAAGACGCAGTAAATTATAGGATATGAGACATTATTAACTAACATCGTTTTTTTGAAAAGGAATACTATTGTGAAGACTACAGACTTTGTATTGAATCCACGTGAAATTCGGTTGCGTCGCGGCTTGAATCAGGAGCGTTTTTGGTCACAAATCGGGGTAACGCAAAGCGGGGGCTCGCGTTATGAAAGTGGCCGGTCGATGCCCAAGCCGGTGCGCGAACTGCTGCGCCTGGTTCACGTCGAGCGGATCGACCTGACCCAGATCAAGCGTGTCGATTACGAAATCATCAAACACCTGAAAACTTCCCAGCCTGATTTGTATCGCAGCTTGAGCCGCACGGTGAAAAGCAAGTGGAAAGACTACGAGGGTGAAGACGCTGGCTCGGACGAAGAATAACCAAAACCATTTTAGGGAAAACTTTGTGAGGCGCGACATAAAGCGCGCCTCGTTTGTCGGGTGTGATACTGTGGGTATCGCGCCCGATTTTCATTTTCACGTCCTCTTGACGGATCATTTTCGTTTGCGGTATTTGCCGCAGCCTTCCTGCAAGAGGCTAAAATAGCATCTTCGAGAAGCGGCGCGCGGTGCGCCGCTCGTGACATTACCGTGGAGTATCGGATGAAACCCATGACGCGAGTCCTTCCCTTTGAACAGTTGCGTATGACCGATGTCGAGAAGGTGGGCGGCAAGAACGCATCGCTCGGAGAAATGATCAGCCAGTTGACGCAGCGCGGTATTCGCGTTCCCGGCGGTTTTGCGACGACCGCCGATGCCTTTCGAGAATTTCTCGAAGCCAGCGGGTTGACCGAAGCCATCGCGCAGAAATTGCGCGGACTCGATGTCGAGGATGTCCTCAAGCTGGCGCGCATCGGTCGGGAAATCCGCGAGATGGTGGCGTCGGCGCCGTTTCCTCCGGCGTTGGAGCAAGACATTCGCGCCGCTTATTTGGAACTCTCCAACGACGCGCCGGAAGCGACGTTTGCGGTGCGCTCGTCAGCCACTGCCGAAGATTTGCCGGATGCGTCTTTTGCCGGACAGCAAGAGACGTTTCTGAACATTCGCGGCATCGAAGCGGTTCTCGACGCCATCCGAAAAGTGTTCGCGTCGCTCTACAACGACCGCGCGATTGCTTATCGCGTTCATCAGGGATTCGCGCATCAAGAGGTCGCGTTGTCGGCGGGCGTGCAGCGCATGGTGCGCAGCGACTTGGGCGCCGCCGGCGTGATGTTCACGATGGATACCGAGTCGGGTTTCGATCAAGTGGTGTTCATCACTTCGGCGTATGGCTTGGGCGAAACCGTGGTGCAGGGCACCGTCAATCCCGATGAGTTCTACGTTTACAAACCGAATCTGGAGGCGAAGCGACCGGCGATTCTGCGCAAGATCACCGGCAGCAAAGCGCTGAAAATGGTGTTTGCCGACGACAACGCGGCAGGGCGTTCCACCAAGACGGTGGAAGTGCCGGAGATGCAGCGCTTGGGTTACTCGATCACCGACGCCGAGATTGAAGAACTGGCGCGCTTCGCAATGAAGATCGAAGCGCACTATCAGCGCCCGATGGACATCGAGTGGGGGCGCGACGGCAACGACGGCAAGTTGTACATTTTGCAAGCGCGACCGGAGACCGTGAAATCGCGGGAAGTGAGCAGCGATAAATTGCGCCGCTATCAGATCGAAGGCGGCAGCACGATATTGACGACCGGCCGCGCGATCGGCCAGAAAATCGGACAAGGCCGCGTGCGAGTGGTGAAATCCGTCACCGAAATGGATCGCGTGCAAAAAGGCGATGTTCTGGTGGCCGACATGACCGATCCCGATTGGGAACCGGTGATGAAACGGGCGGCGGCGATTGTGACCAATCGCGGCGGTCGCACCTGTCACGCGGCGATCATCGCGCGCGAGCTAGGCATTCCGGCGGTGGTTGGTTGCGGCGACGCCACCTTCGTGTTGAAAGAAGGCGCGGAAGTGACGGTCTCGTGCGCCGAAGGCGATACCGGAAAAATTTACGAAGGGCTGCTCAACGTCACCATTCACGAAGTGGCGCTCGACAAAATGCCCGAGTCGCCGGTCAAACTGATGATCAACGTCGGCAATCCTGAGTTGGCGTTTGAATTTCGCCGCTTGCCGAATGAAGGCGTCGGCTTGGCGCGTCTCGAATTCATCATCAATCGCAACGTCGGCATTCACCCGCGCGCGCTGCTTGAAGTCGACCAACTGCCGGAAGAACTGCGGCGCAACATTCGCCATCGCATTGCCGGTTACGACAATCCGGTCGAGTTCTACGTCAGCAAAATTGCCGAAGGCGTGGCGACGATTGCGGCGGCGTTCGCGCCGAAGAAAGTCATCGTTCGCATGTCCGACTTCAAATCGAACGAGTATTTCAACCTGCTGGGCGGCGACCACTACGAACCGCACGAAGAAAATCCGATGCTGGGTTTTCGCGGCGCGTCGCGCTACATCTCCAAAGAGTTTTACGACTGCTTTGCGCTCGAATGCCAAGCCTTGCGGCGCGTTCGTGACGACATGGGGCTGACCAACGTCGAAGTGATGATCCCGTTCGTGCGTACCCTCAAGGAAGCCGAGCGGGTAGTGGAGTTGCTGGCGAAAAACGGGTTGGAGCGCGGCAAGAACGGACTGCGCGTCATCATGATGTGCGAACTGCCGTCCAACGCTGTGCTGGCGTCGCAATTCCTCGAACACTTTGACGGCTTCTCGATCGGCTCGAACGACATGACCCAACTGACGCTGGGACTCGACCGCGATTCCGGCGGAGCGATTGCGTCGGCGTTCGACGAGCGCAACGACGCAGTCAAAGCAATGCTGACCATGGCGATTTCGGCGTGCCGCGCCAAAGGGCGCTACATCGGCATCTGCGGGCAGGGGCCGTCCGACCATCCCGATTTCGCGCAATGGCTGGTCGAACAAGGCATCGAAACCATCTCGCTGAACCCTGACACCGTGGTCGAAACCTGGCTGGCGCTGGCGAAGGCGAATCCTCATAAGGTGGCGGCGAAATAACAAGGGTGTGAAAGCGTTCAGCCCTCTCCCCCACCCCTCTCCCGCAAGCGGGCGAGGGGAGTCAGTATCCCTCTCCCACTTGTGGGAGAGGGTGCCCGAAGGGCAGGAGAGGGCAAGTTTTTTCCCTCTCGGTAGCGCAGAGCAACAATGAAAAAAAACATCCCGCGCCACCATGTCGTTCTGCGCCGCTCGCGGCGGGCGGTGGCGTGGTTTGCCGTGCCGACGGCGGCCACGGCGCTCTTGTTGTGGGTCTTGCCGTGGCCGTGGTGGGTGCTCCTGATCGCCGATCTGGCATTGGCGGCGTGGGCGTTTTGGGCATGGCGGCGGCTGATGCCGCACGGACTGCCCGGCGGCGTCGAAGCGCTGACCCTGAGCGCCGACCGCCAACTGAAACTCTACTTTGTCGGCGAGACCGCAACGAGCGAACCGATGCCGGAAGGAGGATTGTCGGCAAGCGTGCTCGACGATACCTGCCTCGGCGACACTTTTCTCACCATCATCTGGCGCGGTGAAGCGCCGCTACGGAAAACCGCTCAGGGCGAACGGCGTTTTAGCTGGCGGCGCTCGGCAACCCTGTTCCTGCTGCCGGACATGATGCCCGCCGAAGATTGGCGGCGCTTGCGGGTGCTGTTGCAGCACGGGAGAGAGGCGCAGGGTTCGCCGGATGCGGCGAGCGGGGTTTGAATCGGCGAAGTAGTTTTGATTCAGAGGATGGCTTTTCTGGTTTGCTTCGTCGCTTCCCGCTTCGCTGCGCTTGCGGAAAAGGCTCCTCGCAATGACGGCTCAGAGATAGCCGCCATTCTCGTTTCTCACACCGTCGTCATTGCGAGCGAAGCGAAGCAATCCAGAGTGAATCAAGCCAAGGGAACTACACTTTAAAAAATAAAACTATAAAAATCAATAGATTATATCTTGGTGTTAATTCAAACTATAAAGATTTATTCCGGCCAGAATTCCGGCGATCACGAACAATCCGCCGTAGAGCGCTTCCAGTTCCACCGTGCGCAGCATGACTTTGTTGACCGCCAAGCCGGAAGGGGTGGCGTTGAAAGCTTGCCATGTGCGCCAAGCGAACGGCAGCGCCAGCATCGGCAGCAGAAACCACGGCGAAAACACGGTGAGGGCGCCGAGCAGGACGAACGGGAGAAAGATCATCCCCGCGTAGCAAATCCGCGTGCCGGTGATTCCCAGCGCGATCGGCAGCGTTTGGCGGCCGGTGTTCTTGTCGTGCTCGATGTCGCGGTAGTTGTTGACCAGCAGCACGGCGGCGGCCAGCAGGCCGACCGCGCAGGCCACCGGCCAAGCGCGCCAAGGCAGGCTGTGCGTCAGCAGAAAGACGGTGCCGTTGACGGCGACCAGTCCGAAGAAGATGAAGACGACGACTTCGCCCCACGGCGTGAACGCGATGGGACGAAAACCCGCCATATAGAGCATCGCCGCGATGATCGACGCCACGCCCAGTGCCAGAATCGGCCAGCCGTGCCAGATGACCAGCGGCAAGCCCAGCAAAGCCGCGATGAGAACGCTGATCAGCAGGGCGACGTGAACTTGGCGGGCGGTCAGCAAGCCGTAGGGGGTGGCGCGCGGAAAGCCGATGCGCGCGCCGGTTTCGACGCCTCGGGCGTGGTAGCCGACATCGTTCTGGAGGTTGGTGATGACTTGGATCATCACCGCGCACAGCAGCGCCAGAACCAGCGACGGCCAGTGCAGCGTGTGCTGGAGGGCAAACACCAGCGCCGCGCCGACGGCGACTGGAACGGCGGCGATCCAGAGGGTGTGCGGGCGAAAAGCGATTTTCCAGGCCGCGAACGAGCCTGGAGCGATGGTTTTATCAGGCAACATAGAAGGTGATCGTTCGGGTTACGGCTGGATCGGGGCGAACACCATTTTGCCGCCTTGGCGCAGTTGCAGGATCAA
>Ga0123357_10013637_pt1 | contig 10563 bp, 6 predicted proteins | sample TergutEmb28metaG_FD_89873 | JGI IMG/M metagenome (GOLD analysis project Ga0123357, IMG submission 89873) | Embiratermes neotenicus P4 segment gut microbial communities from Petit-Saut dam, French Guiana - Emb289 P4 | ecosystem: Host-associated > Arthropoda: Insects > Digestive system > Gut ...
CGTTGCGCTAACCACGTGACACCCCTCTATCCGCAAAAGTTGGCACTAACTTCGCCTACCGGTGGCGGCCGCTCTGTCGGTATGGTTCGCTCGCGGACTAAAAGCCACGGAGTTTAGTTTAGTTTTTTAGGGAGCCGAGTAGTTCCAAGGAGACGGACGGATGGACAGTTATACGAATAGACGCGACTAAATCGTGGCTTCAAAATTAAATCGCTTACTGTAGGTCTGAAATAAATATTTTTCTTTCTTGTAAAGCTACACATTTCGGTCTTTTTCGACCATTGTCGGGCCTAGAAATGGGATTTACGAAGAGAATGTGTGCATTTTATTCATCTGACTCATGACAGGGATTGGTTGTGGGCGTTTTTATGGGTTCCGTAAAATGCAAGGAATTGCTCGACACACTGTGCAAATATTAGCTTCTCCAGCGGTAGAGAATTACGTAAAAGGTAAAGTGGTCCCATTACAGGCCAGGTGTGGCCCAGAGGGTGGGTAGAGGTATAGCTCTACTCTTCCATGACCGCGGCACTAGAAGGGGGTGAGTGGTCAGCAGCACGCCTTGGCTGCACTTTAGCCCCGGGAAAGACCCGGTACCCATTTTACAGAAGGCTGGGTTGGCCCCAGGTCCGGTCTGGACGGGCGGAAAATCTCGTCCCAACCGGGATTCGATCCCGGACCGTCCAGCCCGTAGTCAATCGCTATACTGACTGATCTACCCAGCCCACACAGAATTACGTACCTGTGGTATAATATATTGAATAAAGTCATTAAATTCGGCTGAAATTTGTGGTGTTCAAGAATGGTCGTTTGGTAAAAATTAAGATTTTGCATAAGCCAATATACTGACTTTGGACAGCAATATAATTACCGCAGCAATATTCCTGACGTGCGTTATAGTAAAATATGTACCATTGACACTGGAGGGCATGATTTAAGCAAGAAAACGAGGTAATAAGTGGTTGTTATGTATAGAATATATACACACACAGAGAAATTGTATTACTACATTTGTAACTGATCCCATAACGCTTGGATAATAATTTGCACTTAAGTAACAGGAGACGGATTGCTGACTATGCACGTATCATGTGGCTTATGTATTTTTCCGACAAAATAATTTATTATCATATTCTTACTGAGCTGAAATTTCTGTTTTTTCAATAGTGCTACCTGCAGTATAAAGACATATCTTCAATAGCTTATTTAAAGGAGAAACGAAGAAAGCGGATAAAGGTGAAAAGGGATAAAAGAAACGATGAAAGTGTGGCAGGAGTAGGGATACAAAATCAAGAGTTTCTCGTTTCATTTCAAAGAGGTTTTGACAAGAACATTGAGTTTTGCATCAATTTAATTGAAAAACTTGCAGTTTTAATACAAAACTAGAACGAATATTAAGGACAATATAATAATGCGGGTAAGCTTCCGGGAACTTGCTTACCCCAGTAAGGTTGGGTAATAATAAGACGTTATTTGAAAAATATGTTTCAATTTCAGCCCGTACACTACTCCAGCCTAAAAGCACCTAACCTCCAACCTACAGCAAATCAAGAACGAAACGGCCAATGTGGTAATCAATATCATAGTCGCGAGCTCCTGATGATGAGCATAGTAGTGCCCGAAACATGTTGAGCCTATAAAATAATAAGTGGCATCTAGTTGTTTTTTTATTCTTCGGTTATCACAATCATGCACGGTTCAACAAACATCAACTGTAACATGTACATACAATTAAAATCATAAAAAATGTAATTCAAATATGCTCCAACATGTTTCGGATCACAGAGGATCCATCATCAGGGAGCCTTGTACAGTGCTTGGCTAAAAATTACAAGAATGATTCTATCGTGTCCGTTGACATGGACATGATCGGTGTTATGGCAGCATATTCTGACTGTAATTAGATGAAACAAAAGAGGTCTGTTTTAGAGACAAATTAACAGCCAGAACAACATGAATGGAAACACGGATATAATAAAGTATAACATAGAACTTACCCCGTTGTGCGTATGTGTAGTTCACTGTATATGTAGTCCACTGTTTATATAGTTCACTGATGATGGATCCTCTGCCATCCGAAACATGTTGGAGCACTTTTAAATATTTTATAATTTTAATTTTATCTACATATTATATATTGCACATTAGTTGGATAATGGGGTGTATGATATATATTTTCTGTTATCTCTCAATTTTCATCCAATAAAAATATTTGCTACTAAGCTATGTTGGCCTACCAGTGAAGTGGAGGTGATATTCCATGCATTTCTTGTTTCAATCCTATATGAAGATGGCGTGGTCATCTCACGCTCAGACTAACTCAAAAAAGGGAAGACAACACAAGTTACCTACTTGATAGGGCTTTCTGTGAACACGCACGTTTTCTTTAAAATCTCTAAAATCCTTCGACCTTCCTGAGATATTTTATCTTACGTGGCTAAAACGCGTATTTTATAAGGATGTTTCCTCTTATAAGACCACCGCTCCTGTTTTGTCTAGAAAGGAACCTGAATGTCATGAAATAAGTCTCAGAAATTGTGACACTTTGTTTTGACCACACCTAAACTAACCTAACGCAGTGGTGGGGTATAACAGGACAGGTCCCTGTATAGATGTACTAAAATCTCCTCGCTGCCAGTAATGTTTACGCAAAATCAAAGACAAGTAGGAAGACAAAACAGCGGTTGGCACTGAAATTTATCTTCCTTACAGATGACTGCAATACACCGCGCTGTAGCAGCAGTTTTTCTTGTAAAGGTAAAGGTAAAACAAACCCTATACAGGTCTGGACAGGCCCTCAAGTTTTCAGGAGGTTGAGGCTCCCAGTTATCAATACAATTGACACGTGATAGTGGTAAGGTTGTCAGCCCTACGTACTGACCCTCTTTACTACCCATTCCCCCCCCCCTCAGGAAATATTCTTGGTATTCGTTTATGTTATAGGCTGAGACGACCGGAAACTTTATGTCAATGAAAAATTCCAATGACATAATCGGGAATCGATCCCCGACTTTCTGGCTTGTAGCGCAATGTCTCAACCAAATGCGCCACCTCGCGCCTCGTGGACATTTTCTGGTACTGCTCTATATCGAAACATCTCGGAAGGTCTTGCAAAGAGACATTACTTTCAAATTGCTTTTTTCAGCCCAAAACTTAATTCTGTGATGTAACACTATGTAGCGTACTAAGTAGATATGAACTTTTTGGAGAAACGTTCTGCTTCCACTTCAGTATAGAGCTTTTTCATTTTTAATATGAAGGCAGCAGCTTCCACAACACTTTCGTAACCATCTACAGTCGCGCCCAAGAAGAATGGAACCTTGGTTCCATCACACTGAGAACCTCACAACTCAAATTGTAACTCTGTTGTCTGTGAATACATTTCCTTAAGTTGTTTTTAATTCATTAAGTGTTGCAGAATATTGCATTAGCTCGTATACGCTGAAGATGCTATCAGTTTGTTTCCCTAAAACGTTATTACTTTTATACAAGAGTGCAAGATGTTACGTCTGAAGGGAGTAGGGTGTGTAGTAACTCTGGTTACATTCTCAAATGTCTGTCTGTTGTATTGTTGTCCCTCCACTTTCTATGTATTTTTAAACAATGTTCATGTTGCTTATGGATATCCTTGTAAACGAGTTGTGTTCAATTACTGAGATTTGTCACTATGCCTCTCAAAAGCAAACTGGTGTATTCTTTAATTATCACACCAACAAATGCACTTACATAAAATTTCACATTAAAAAGTTTAAATCGCTCCAACATGTTTAGATCCTAAGATCATCTTCAGGGAACTACGTTGTTCCTTGCTAAAGTCACATTTTAAAATCATGCATTAATTAATTCCCTTACATTAATAGGGTGTTGTGGCAGGATGTCGTGTTGTGTGAGGTTACGTTGTTGAGATTGCGCCTGATTATAGGTGTGCGTAGTGTGTTGCGTTGCGTTACATCTCTCGCAACGTAACACACTACGCACACCTATAGTCAGGCGCATTCTCAACAACGTACCCTTACACAATAATACATGCTGCCACAACAACCTATTAATATAAGGGAATTAATTAATGCTTGTTTTTAAAATGACTTTAGCAAGGAACAACGTAGCTCCCTGAGGATGATCTTAGGATCGCAATATATTGGAGCGATTTTAAATGTTTTAATGTGAAATTTTATGTAAGTGCATTAGTTGGTGTGATAATTAAAGTGATTCTACAAAATGCACTGTGCAACAATAAAGGTGGTGTTTTCTTGTTTCTTTTCTTTTACTTTCTATTTCTTTCAGTCACCAGCAATATTACTGGTGCCACTTTCATTGACAGCACTTCTAGTAGCGTGCAAGCAAGTCTCACGAAACGTAACCTAACCTGATGAGCCACTGCGGTCCATAATGAAATGGCTGTCGTTACAGTGTCGACCTGTGATGCCTCTCTTACAGCTTGCATCATATAACATAAGAACTTGGGTCGGTTCGGTACTACAGATGCCTTACAGAACAGAACTCTTGTATACTGCAGCACGTTAAAGGGAATCTGTTCTTCTTAGCCCGATGTACAAGATAAAAATGGATTAATGACTCCTATCGTCTAAACAGTCTTACATATGCGCTCTGGATGTATAAAGAATTTTACTTTGTTCTGAGCGTCAGTAAATCTGCGAATACCTTCACATCCTTTCTAAAAAGCCTGCGTTTGGGACGGTTTTCTGGATAATTCCTACAAAATGTTGCATACAATTGTCACAACCAAACAAATCCTGAGATCCTGAGAATCCATTATTCAAGTTGGCTTGCAAATCAAATATTTATACGTTTATATGCAGAAAACTAATTTCACGTGGCCAAGTAGTTTATAGAGAGTGTTATCCGTAGACAGATTTAATTCAGGTTTTATGTCTTACTAGAGCATATGTTTGTATTTCTTCATCCGAAAAAGTTTAACTTCAAACTATTTCATTTTTGAAGACAAAGAGTTACATCTGACGCACTCTATGCAGAAGACTCTTCTCGAGAAAACAATAATGGCACCGATAGTCCCTACATTTTATGCAGCACGAATGTTCATTACCCCTTTCAAAACACCCTGCCACTTCGCCCTGCCCTAACTTGGGCAACTCCTCACATAGAAAATCATAAATTTTACTTCAATTTTTTATTGCTTAACTCTTAGAAAGAATTCATCCCGGTACGATGCATCCTGAGTCATTTCGCACATTGATTTTTTTTATTATGGATGGGATTTGTTAGGCCCACACACAAACCTCAAGTTACAGGACAAACTCATATGAGCTCCCCTCCGTACCTGTACTCCTCCTCCATCCGCAACCTGAAGACGCTCTATACCATAATCGCAGAGAAATAATTAACTTTTGAAGCACAAATTTCATTATTTATCTTTCATCAGTTGTACGAAGAGAAATCTTTAAATAACATGAATTTGTTTTACCAAATTAAAAGAAATGAGGAGCCATAAATTACCCCCTGCCTCAATATTCCGCGCTTTGTGATATGTTTCAGCTGTCACAACCCACAATTATATAACGTTCGAATTTCAATTCTGATAGACACAAATGCCATCTGCTCACCTCCCCTTACACTTCCTACCGCATGGAAGGGAGCCAAGATAATTAATCGTGGCATACATAGTGCGCAATAGCTAGAAGCACACAACCATCCTCAAAGTTTGTAAGCACGTAATTCTTTATTACATTCTTGACAGGCTATTGGAAGTAAATGTTATTGAAAGGATGACATTTCATGAATTCATAGGCGACTATTATTAAAATTTATGAAATTACTGAAGTACACAGCCTAAAACTCAAACAGTGATAGTTCGTTATATTTTTGTAAAAGATGATGTACTTTCTCGTAGTAGACGGCTAGGATTTTTATTAAATTTTTGTATATCTGCATCTGACGGGAAAGTGGGAATATGTTTTGCGTCTGTCCTCGTAGATAATCTGAGATAAGTGCCCCGAGTATTAGACGTACATAGACGGATTAACTAAAAGTGTTAGAAATCAAGTCTTCCGTCGTATGTCTATTGCGGGTTACAGAAGTGACACTTCTTACAAGTGTGACTAGCCAGGTACAAGAAAAAGTTCTCCTGAGAAACTTTCTTCAGACGTTACTGCAAATTAACACTGGCTAAATTTAATTAACACTTGCCTGAAAATGCATTCAGAGACACATAGGAAAAAATCATTTTTTGGGGAGGAGGCTCAAAAATCAATATTCAAACCTACTCGTACGTTTAGAAACCAATAAATTTGTCAAAAGAAAATTTTGGGTCTTCCCAAGCGCAACGCCCCAGTGGCCTCGTTTCGCCGAATGAAGATCATAACTGTCGCAACTAAACGTAATAAGAGGATTACAGAGTTGTTCTAATGTAGAGAGAAGTCACAGCAGAACTGGTGAACACTTATTGCTCTGATGTTGTCAAATCCTAATTTTAAGACATTTCCATATTGACTATTATTATGACAAAAACCAACGATATGCACTATTTCCAAGACTTAATTTGATAAAGTAATCTACATGTTTCGGGAAATCTACTGTCCATCATCAGCAGTCTCAACACTGTATACACAGCACTAGGCATTTTTCATGCTAGTTATGTTGACTGTCTGCTAGCGAGGTCATCCTGACCGCGCTAGCAGACAGTCAACATAACTAGCATGAAAAATGCCTACTGCTGTGTATACAGTGTTGAGACTGCTGATGATGGACAGTAGATTTCCCGAAACATGTAGATTACTTTATCAAAATAAGTCTGGGAATTAGTGCATATCGTTGGCTTTTGTTATAAGAATATATCAAGATGCAGCATCCTATGAATGTCAAATTCCATATTGACGTATACAAGTGGGCGGCTTGCCTGAAATGTAAGCCAGATATTCCACCACTCAGAGTCTCCGACTCTACAATTTCTGTAATTTGTACCTACACGTTTTTTTGACCAACACACCTCGAACCCCAAAACCCCAATTTCATATGCAGTAGTCTTTCGTTTCAGTTAAAAAATGGAGCCACTTTTTTGTCCATTTCGAAGAGGGATCACATTCACCAAACCCGCATAGAGTTCACACCGCCTGTAGGTTATCCTTTTATACGCTTCATGGTCTGCTGAAAATTCGAGCAGACGTAAATAGAGTTGGATCTACACTTTCATATCACTGAACAAGGAATGGTCTTTCTCCTGTTTCCCTTCACCACGAAAGAGATATCTATGGCCTACGTATCTGTTATAAAAGTTCGTGTTATATCCACTAATGTCATACTTGACTGTGCGTATATACGTCACACAGCCGGAGTAGGAAAAGATTGATACAAATTTGAAAGTAATACAATTTATGGGAGCGAGTAGGGACAGTTTATTTGGAGAGAGAATAGCGTGTAAGTAGGGATGTAGGCTAGACAAGAACTAAAAAGATGCATATAACATATATTGTACATAACATATGCACTTCCAAATAAACTGCAACCGCAATAAAAGTTTCATTTCATTCTGAATTTTGTCTTTGTTTGTGTGCATAATTCAATGTTCTGGATGTCTGTCAGCAACTGGCGTCTTACGTTTGTATGTAAGCGTAATTGCCTGTTTCTTCCTTTCTTTCTGTCTGTCTGTCCGTCCGTGTTTATATGTGCAAGTATGTTTTACCCATCTATAACCCTGTTTAGTCGAGCTTATACTGCTATGTGAATACTGTCATTGAGCGTCTATGTTTTTATGGTTTCTTTGCATGAATTTCTTCTACTGGAAGCATTCTGGAGAAGACATCTCCGTCTATGTGCGTGTTTAATTTAATAAAATTCCTTCAAAGTATTTATATTACAGTCTACGTTCAAGAAGGTCTTACTTTAAAATTATGGGGCGTACCGGTGTAGAAAATGCTACTTTGCACGAATCCCAAATTCAGTCTTATAAATTGTATAAAAGAGGCGGAAATCTAGGTCATACACAACTCCGCCATTTAAAAATGCTTCTGTATCAGCACGGAACATCTTATGTCTACTCACAATATGAGCCCCTGTAAAGACCGGGATAGGGGATGGACTTCTGAGGAATTCTGTTTCAATTCCCGGCATGACACAGAATTAATTCACTTCTCCCAAGCATCCAGACCGTCTCTGCGACCCACCCAAACTCGCATTCACTGAGTGCATTCAGCGATTTCCAGAGGCGTAAAGAGGCCGAGTTGCTAATTTAACCGCTCATTCACCATCTAATACCGAGGCTAGAAATGAGTGGACCCACAAATTCACACCGCCATTTAATTCTATGGCTTGCACAGGAATATCTATGCCTTTACCTTAACTTCTCCCACCCACAGTTTAATACCCATGTTGTACCTATATTTCCCTGCTGCCTTGGCGGTGTGGCTCAACGCGGGCCAAAGCCTCCTCATTCTTGAGGTTTCTGGATCACACACAACGACGCATCACAGGCGGTAGGACTCCTCTGGATGAATGATCAACTCGTCGCAGAGGCCTGACAAAGTACAATACTCATATCAGTCAAAATCCATACTCCGGCGGGATTCGAACTCTCATTCTCAGCAGGCGAGCGGCCACAGACCTACGCCTTAGCTCGCAAGGCCACTAGAACAAGCAGTACCTATGTTAATATTAAAAATATACCTATTTATGATCGCTGGAATTTATACATACATATACATAAAGTGCTGTTTTTATAATTGACTTTAGGTGTGAGAGATAAAGTTAATAAATTCTACCCGTAAATACGTTATTTACATGCCATTTTCATTAGGAGATAAGACTAGAGTTAGGGTTCACTATGGTGTTGTCTGAGATACGAATATTTTGTTTTGTATCCCAGACACTTGGAGACAAATCCCGAAACGTATTACATTACCTTCGTGATATACGAAACAGATATTAATACGAAGGTGACCAGTGCGTCCTATCAGTTGGGTTCGTGTGTTACTTCACCACACTATTGTCTGCTCTGGGGGCTATCCAGGCTCCAATTCAACTTTTAATGGTTTTTTTTCCGGGGGTAAATCGGGCGCAGCGTGACGTTCGCCACTTACGTTTCCCTAGCGAGGACAATGAGACTAAATGGCATTATTCTTCCTGTTTTCTCTATGTTTGTCTTAATGGCATGTACGGGTCGAATTCACCTAACTTTATCAGCTGAGATTTTATAGTTTTAAAGCAGGCGGAGAATAAGACTCAAATGTCAGTGGGTAATGAATTGGACGGAAGGGGCTGCGTGCTGCTCGAAACGCAATTCCGTAATTGGGATGGGAACACTGAAGAAGTACAACCTTAGAAATACGGTCCACATAAGTTACCACTCAGGTAACTAGTAAGCCGGGATTGCTTTATCCTTCAATTACCATAATAAACGGTAATAAATTATATAAAGACGTGACCGAGGCTTTATGTTGCGGATTGTGCAAAAGGAAAGCAGAGGATAGAAATAATCATTTAAACCGACTTGATTGAGTTAATAGAACTGTAACGAGCACACTAAACAAAAATTGCTGGAAATTTAAACTGTAATGTAGCCACAAAGACTTAATTACAGATATAACATCTCTCGGACAAAGATATTGAGTAATATAGGTTATTTAATTACCCGTTTTCAATAAAGGATGTTATAATATTGATATAAACCAAACAGGTGGCACAAACCTTGTAGGAAATGTGATACTGTGAAGGAAACGTCAGTCCACATTTTGTGTGAGTGTGAGACCTCGGCTTCACTCAGACGTGCACATCTGAGTTCTTTCTTATTGGACCCTGAGGATATCAGGAAACAAACTATAGCGGCCATCTGGAACTTTGGTAAAGGAACAGGGCTCCTTTAACCTAGTAATAAATCACGGGGCACAAAGGGCCTGTTTTAAGTACTAGGTGCATCGGAGCCGGAAGGGCTCGAACCCAAATACCATTCATTCATTCATTCATTCAAACACGTGACCAGAAGTATTACGCGCAGTTAGAATTTCCTGTAAACAGACGTTACCTAAATAACAAAATAATTAAATCCATCCAGTTTGAATGGAAACCTTGTATATATTAGTGAATCAGCACTGCTTTCTTGATCGTCTGGGTGCCGAAATGTCAGTAATGGCAGTGATAAAACAGGATACGTGGGCTTACACAGTCATTATCGGTTTTCAGACGCCTTTGAGCACTGAACAATAAACAGTCAACTGCGAATACGAACTTACGAGCATAATTATTTGCAACAGGTAATTAGACTACGATTAAACTGCCATTAACCCTTTGCAGCACGGCACTCATTTAAAGCCCGCTGGCAGTTTACTCGCATTCTAATACAAAATTGGCTGAAGCTCGATTTGTAAATTCAGTCGAAATCTTCTGTCTGTTATTTAACGATACTCTACAGTTTAAATATTTAATGGGGTATGACTGAAGACTAAAAAACCAAATAGATGCCACTTAGTATTTTATTGTACTTCTTATAGGCTCAACATGTTTCGGGCACTACTATGCCCATCATCAGGAGCTCGCGACTGTAATGTTGATTACCACATTGGTCGTTTCGTTCTTGGTTTGCTGTAGGTTGGAGGTTAG
>Ga0123357_10013638_pt1 | contig 10562 bp, 5 predicted proteins | sample TergutEmb28metaG_FD_89873 | JGI IMG/M metagenome (GOLD analysis project Ga0123357, IMG submission 89873) | Embiratermes neotenicus P4 segment gut microbial communities from Petit-Saut dam, French Guiana - Emb289 P4 | ecosystem: Host-associated > Arthropoda: Insects > Digestive system > Gut ...
AGTTCTGTGTGAGACTGGGTAAAACGGGAAGTGAAACTTTTGAAATGTTGAAACAGGCTTTTGGTGAATCGTGTATGAGCCGTAGCCGAACTTTTGAGAGGTTTGGACGTTTCAATAATGGCAGAACTTCGACTGCTAATGATGATCGATCAGGTCGGCCAAGCACAGCAACAACTCCCTCAAAAGTGGAATAGCTACGGACGGCTGTCAACCAGGATCGTCTTCGTAACATACACGATCTCTGTGCATAGTTGAAATTGACAAACCTGCAATCTTCGCAATGGAAGAGTCCTGGGACTCCAAGTCCCAAAAAAGCACTACGCAAAAAAGCAAATTGAAGACGATGCTCATTTGTTTCTTTGACCGAGAGGGGATCGTACACCGGAAATTTGTCGCCCCTGGAATGACGGTCAATGCAGAATTTTACTGTGATGTTCCAAGAAGGTTACGTGAAAATGTGAGGCGCAAGAGGCCACAGAAATGGCAAAACCAGAACCTTATTATCCACCACAACAATGCCCCGGCTCACAGGCCTTTAAAGTTCCGCAGTTTTTGGCCAAGAACAATATGACAGTGATACCCCATCCCCCATACTCACCCGATCTGGCCCCCTGTGAATTTTTCCTCTTCCCCAAGCTGAAGCTTCGGATGAAGGGTCGAAGATTCGACACCACTGAAGAGATTCAAGAGGAATCACAGCGGGTACTTCACACAATTCCAAAAAGGGAATTCCAGGGATGCTTCCAAGCATGGTAGAAACGCTGGGACCGCTGTAATTGTGCAAAAGGGGGGTACTTTGAAGGTGATGGAGGAATTTAACAAACAAGGCAAGCAACCTTACTTTTACAAGTACTGCCGGGAACTTCAGGATACAACCTTGTATGCACCAGTACCCTGTGCACACAGAACACACAACGATATCACATTCACTGCACACCACTGTCAGTACTATGTAGAGCAGCAATGGCTGTTCGAGCAACTTACTGGTACTGCAGAAAAGATTTTGGACACAAATTGGATGCGCATTCTACATCACTATAAATTATTTAAGTGTCATTCCACATTCAAACCAGTAAGCACCCCGCACACACCTACTTATTTTGTTGCTGGAACCTGCCTTGTAGCAATAACAATATCTCCTATACTGCGCACATCACATTACACAATAATTTAAACAAAGCACTACACATCACATTACACAATACATTCTTTTAGAAGGCAGCCATCAGAACGTACTTAAAATGTATGCAATACGTATCAACACATTTGTTTCGACATATGTACTGCATATTTATATAACCCTATAAATCTCACAGTGTAGGATTCTCAACGATTTCATATCACGTGGTCTAAACTGGAGAGAAAATAATTTTTAAAAACAAACAAAAAATTACACTAATAATTTTTCTACATATATTTGACCTTCTTACACACAATTTGTGAACAATTACCGGACAAGATATTACGAATCAAACGATATTTATACAGCATTATGTAAGCAGTGCAAGCCATGTCTGATCCACATAACAAGCACAATTTGCACTGCACTGAACAATGTTATCACAGTTTTATTAAATGTGGCTTAACGACGGTCTGGTTACACCAAAACACGTGGTCACTACTGAACACAAAACGATGTTCTGTTTGGCGGTACTGTAACAGTTTATGTTTAGGTATATCTGTAACTTTCCTTCACTTCCCACTTAACATCCTCACTTCACCATCACTTCACACCCATCCATTGCCACTCCATTCCATATGTCCTCAGACTTAACCAGGCAGCACATCCTTGCTTTTGCTAAGCACTTCACATCTGACAGCCATCTTTCCTGCTTACACAGCAAGAAAACTAAATTTCAACAATACACAGCTGTACAATATACTGTCATTGTGTGATGTAGTGGAAACTAAAATATAGAGTGTAATTTCGGTGTTCTTCATCAAGGATGGAAAATTATTTCAAAAGCGCCAAGTAAGACAATTCACCAGTTTCAGAGTTCCGTGTGATTAGGGTAGTGTAATGCATTTTGGTGCTTTTGAATTCTCAAGCAATGGACTGAGAACAATTGTGCCAAAGATAAGCAAACAGCTGTATGCATTTTGGTATCAACTTGTGGGTTTTCTATTAGGATTTCTGGTTCTTCACAAATCAACAACACTAATAATAACACAAAATAATAAAGAAAGACATGTATTCAGCAAACAGCCAGTCATGGTAAAGGCCTGGGATCATTGCCAGGTCAGTTTGTTTGGTGTTTATGGTGGTTGAGTGGAAGTGGGACAGATTTGTGTGAGTACCTCAGTTATCTGTTGCCAGTATCAGTCTACCTGAGCACCTCAGTACTTCAGTTATCTGTAGCCAGTATCAGTCTACCAATGCACCACAGTACTTCAGTTATCTGTTGCCCGTGTCAGTCTACCAATGCACCACAGTATTTCAGTTATCTGTTGCCAGTGTCAGTCTATCAGGGCACCTCAGAAATTCAGTTATCTTTTGCCAGTATCAGGCTACCAATGCACAAGAGATCTTCAGTTATCTGTTGCCAGTATCCGTCTAACAATGCACCACAGTACTTCAGTTATCTGTTGCCAGTATCAGTCTACCAATGCACCACGGTACATCAGTTATCTGTTGCCAGTATCAGTCTAATAATGCACAAAAGTTCTTCAGTTATGTGTTGCCAGTATCAGTCTACCAATGCACCACAGTATTTCAATAATCTGTTTCCAGTATCAGTTTACCAAGACACTTCAGTACTTCAGTTATCTGATGCCAATATCAGTAACCAATGCACAACAGTACTTCGGTTATCTGTTGCCAGTATCAGTCTACAAATGCACCACAATACTTCAGATATCTTTTGCCAATTTCCGTCTACCAATGCACCAGAGTACTTCAGTTATCTGTTGCCAGTATCAATCTACCAATGAACAACAGTTCTTCAGTTATCTGTTGCCAGTATCCGTCTACCAATGCACGACAGTACTTCAGTTATCTGTTGCCAGTATCAGTCTACTGATGCACCACAGTACTTCAGTTATCCGTTGCCAGTATCAGTCTACAAATGCACAACTATTCTTCAGTTATCTGTTGTCAATTTCAGTCTACCAATGCACCACAGTACTTTAGATATCTGTTGCCAGTATCTGTCTACAAAAGCACCAAAGTACTTCAGTTATTTGTTGCCAGTATCCGTCTACCAATGCACCACAGTACTTCAGGTATCTGTTGCCAGTATGAGTCTACCAATACACCACAGTACTTCACATATCTGTTGCCAGTATCAGTCTACCAATGCACCACAGTACTTCAGTTATCTGTTGCCAATATCAGTCTACCGATGCACCACAGTTCTTCAGATATCTGTTGCCAGTATCAGTCTACCAGAGCACCACAGTACTTCAGTTATCTGTTGCCATTATCAGTCTACAAATGCACCACTATACTTCAGTTATCTGTTGCCAATTTCAGTCTACAAATGCACCAAAGTACTTCAGTAATCTGTAGCCAGTATCAGTCTACCAATGCACAACACATCTTCAGTTGTCTGCTGCCAGTATCCGTCTACCTATGCACCACAATAATTCAGTTATCTGTTGCCAGTATCAGTCTACCAATGCACCACAGTACTTCAGTTATCTTTTGCCAGTATCAGTCTACCAATGCACCACAGTACTTTAGTTATCTGTAGCCAGTATCAGTCTACCAATGCACCACAGTACTTCAGTTATCTGTTGCCAGTATCAGTCAACCAATGGACAAGATTACTTCATTTATCTATTGCCAGTATCAGTCTATCAATGCAAAAAGTTCTTCAGTTATCTGCAGCCAGTATTCGTCTACATATGCACCACAGTTTTTAAGTAATCTGTTGCCAGTATCAGTCTACTAATGCACCACAGTACTTCAGGTACCCGTTGCCAGTTGAACCCTCGGGTCCTAACCTCCTCCTTGAGGTCCGATTCGGGTGACTTTTTCCGAGGGTTGGCACCTATCTAGCGTCTGTTGATCCCTTGAGCAATCGAACCCCGGAGGAAGTGGATCTTGTGGGAAGTGGGAGTTAACAAATCCAGTTAGAAATGTGATGAACAATGTATTAACAATAAAATGAAAATGGCAACGGTAAGAACAATAATAACAGAATGACATAAATAACACAATGGATACAATCTTTTGATAAACAAATACAATTATTCTACCGCGCTACGCCGCCCTCCAGAGCCTGCCCCTTCTGACTGCCTGGTATGACAACAACACAACCCTGGCCATTAATTGAACACCCACCAGGCAACAAAGGGGCACACATCAGCAATTCTTTTCCTGAGAGCGGCCGAGTAATACCTCGGTTGCACTATATCGTGCATTAGGCCTAAGCAAGGCCTCTATTACGTGTTCTCGGTCACTGCCTCAAATAAGCATTCAGAACTGGCCCCTGCCCTCTGAGACCGGGGCCCAACTGATGTTGGGCTGGTAAGCAATCCCCTTCACTATTTTTCTTGCGAAGCAAGAAGGAAGAACACACAAAATACAACCAAAACGTTACCTTACCAACACCCAACCATCAGCCGGACCCCGCCTCGTATGTCGTCTCTTCAGCCGGGCGGCTCTAAGCAGAATAGATGTTGTTTCCTTGAAACGACACAAATTAGTGAACGCTGTTGGAGGTCCGAACAGCGTAAAGTAAACTCACCCCCTCACCCGCTACTTACCCTTATGACGTGGCCCGACCAATCTTGTAATGACAACCCCACATGGAAAGGAAGGGAGGGAGGGAAGTAAACCGGTCCTCACGACCGGGCGCAGAAAATCTAGACGTCCGCTACAGGGGGACGGCTCACAGTGTCAGTCTACCAATGCACCACAATACTTCAGTTATCTGTTGCCAGTATAAGTCTACAAATGCACCAAAGTACTTCAGTTATCTGTTGCCAGTATCAGTCTACCACTGCACCTCAATACTTTAGTTATCTGTTGCCTGTATCAGTCTACCAATGCACCACAGTACTTCAGTTATTTGTTGCAAGTATTAGACAACCACTGCACCACAATATTTCAGTTATCTGTTGCCAGTATAAGTCTACCAATGCATCACAGTACTTGAGTTATTCGTTGCTAGTATCAGTCTACCAATGCACAACAGTACTTCAGTATCCGTTGCCAGTATCAGTCTACCAATGCACCACAGTACTTCAGTTATCTGTTGCCAGTATCAGTCTACCACTGCACCACAATACTTCAGTTATCTGTTGCCTGTATCAGTCTACCAATGCACCACAGTACTTCAGGTATTTTTTGCAAGTATCAGTCTACCACTGCACCACAATACTTCAGTTATCTGTTGCCAGTATCAGTCTACCAATGCACCACAGTACTTGAGTTATCCGTTGCCAGTATCAGTCTAACAATGCACCACAGTATTTCAGTTACCTGTTGCCAGTATCAGTCTACAAATGCACCACAGTACTTCAATTATCTGTTGCCAGTATCAGTCTACCAATGCACCACAATACTTCAGTTATCTGTTGCCTGTATCAGTCTACCAATGCACCACAGTACTTCAGTTTTCTGTTGCCTGTATCAGTCTACCGATGCACCACAGCCATTAACTTAACTGTCACCAACACATAATAATCTCAGAAATTAACAGCGTCATTTAGTGACACAATTCAATAAAATGAATGAATTGGTTTGTTTCTAGTGTCTGCAGCTACAGTCAGTGTTAATCTTTCTTCCCTCCACATATTTTGTCATAAGATCCATTTCTGAAGTGGGGGCACTCACAGGGCAGAATTTGGTGTACTTGATTTTAGGGTGGGGGAAAAATTCAGGAGAGATAAAACCTACAGCTCGGTCAGGAGGTGATATTGTTAGATATGGTGATGGTGTTGCTGGTTTTCGACGTATAGCAGAACTGTTAAAAGATGCTGACTGCACGACTTGACATATACAAAATAAGATGTCAGATAATTGAAATACCAAATATAGTAATGTTGCTTTATCAAGATTGTGTTCACATTATATGCAAACACAACTTCATTTATAGTTCAGTGTGCATTAAACACGGTGGATGACCGTTTCAAGAACTGCTGTACATTGTGTCACTGTGCTGGTAGCAAATGCTAAATAAAGTTGTGTCTCTTTCTGATCTGAGTATAATCTTTGTACAATTACTTTGAGAACACCGTGTACAGACAATTCACACAGACTTTGATGACAAAATCAAAGGCTACATATGTAACATATACATTGTACACAACATGTAGGGGGCAGCACTTACGCATTGGTTAGTGTACTGCGCTACAAATCGTCTTGTCATTAGATCGATTCCCGCTCGTGTCGTTGGAATTTTTCATTGATATAATACTTCAGATGGCACTAGGGATCTGGGTTCGACTCAGCTGCCTCTAACATAATGAGTACTAGGAGCATTTCGAAGGGGTAAAAGCGGCCAGTGCGTATGGAAGACAAATTTTAAACCATCCTGGTCAAGAAATTCTTTTGTTTATAGGAAGTAAATGTTCATTATCACATTCACAAAATTATTGTCATTAAGTCCCCAGTCAAATCAAATTAAGTTCCTTTTTAATATTATAATTCAAGCCAAACTTATATCCCTTTAGGTTTTTCGCCTATATGTTATTCATCTCCTAAATCGTTTGTCTATCCATTATAAACATAAAAGACCATAATTAGTTACTGAATATAAAGACAGACAGAGGAAAATTACTGATTTCTTTCTTTGAAAAATTTGCAAGTAAACAAATAACAATCGTCCATTCTGCCACTTATGTGATATTGTCAATTTCAATTCCACACTACTGTTAATTTGTACGGTATGCAAGCTTCTAACATAAAGAGCAAATATTGTGGCAGAGTATTTGGACGGAACACAAATCCACCTTACAATTGTCTCTTACACACATCAGTAAATTTGGGTGTAAACGTTGCAATATTTACATTAAACAAAACGCGTTTCAAACTATCTGCATTATCACAGGAGACCTACGTGTATATAGGTGTATTGTACTGTATTGTAGATGTTGATGTATTGTGAGATTTTATAGTCTTAATATGGATTGAAGAAATTAAACAGAACATGTCGCTTTACTGTATTCTATTGCCAACAAAAGTTATTGGAAGCTCCACATTGTTTGCAGGAATCTGTTGCCAGTATCAGTCTACAGATGCACCACTCTACTTCAGTTATCTGATGCCAGTATCAGTCTACAGATTCACCACAGTACTTCAGATATATTTTGCCAGTATCAGTCTACCAATGCACTACAATACTTCAGCTATTTGTTGCCAGTATCTGTCTACCGATGCACTACATTACTTCATTTATCTCTTGCCAGCATCAGTCTACAGATGCACTACATTACTTCTGTTATCTGTTGTCAGTATCAGTCTACCGATGCACCATAGTATTTCAGTTATCTGTTGCCAGTATCAGTCTACAGATGCACCACTGTACTTGTGTGTGTGGGTTTGTGTGGATAGTGTGTTTGTATGTGGGGTGTTTGTGTAGGTAGCGTGTGTGTGTGTGTGTGTGTTTGGGGGGTTAAATATATTTATTAGCAGCATGTTCCACTACCGTCCATCAGCAGTACTACATGCTTGACTTTGCATTTATATAAATTTCACAATTTGCTTAAGCGGCAAATATATCCTATTTAGATTTGGCTATACATATGATAGTTATCTCCGTTGTGGTACATGTTCCTGTGCGCTGCAATTATGTAAGCACTTTTGTTGGTGTGTTATTGTTCTTACAGCTATTTTGTTGTTTGTTATTATCACAGTCTCTCGAATTCTATTGAATTAATGAACTGCGTGAAGTGTTTTGTGTGTTTGTTCACTAGGGCACGTTTGTTCACCGGTCACTTGTCTTGGTTCGATACGTTTCTTACAAGTTTGTCTCTCTCCCTCTTTAGTTTATTGCAGTCACAAAGTAGCTGTTCTAGTGTTTGTTCTCCGGCGGAGAACAAACACTGCATGGACAGTCTGGAGACTCTATTATTTTAAACTTTTGGCGCCGGCTTAATTTTTTTAAATGTTAGCACACCTGTATACAAAATATCAATAAAACAGGAACCAAATACGTTAGAATTATGAAACAAACTGCATTTTGAAGAGAGAACAAGGAGATTATATACCATGTTTAAAATACTCAGTGTCAATATTTGTTGAATAAATATATAAAAAGCAACCTTTAGAGGTTAGCGGTGCCGTACGACCACCCTAGTGGTCGTTGGGCGTCAAAGAGTTAAAGTGGTGTATGTAGGTCTTGGTTTTGTCGTGGGCTGTAACTATTGCTGCAAACTTTGTTGTTAATTTTAATTTTTGGTCGGTCTATCCTTGATGATTGGAAGAAATTGTTTCGTTGCTTGTCCTTTTGCTGTGCGGTCACATTGGTTTTGCCACTTGGCGATGCTCTGTTCCCTCAGTTGATGTATTATTTCAATTTTGGGAATTCCTTTGAAGGAAAAGTCGTATTTTCTGCTGGCTTACATTGCTAGCTTGTCTGCTAGCTCGTTCCCGTAAATTCCTACATGGGCCTTTATCCAGGTGAATTTTATTGTCCACCTGTTTTTTTCCAATAGTGATTGCTAACTTCCTGATTTAATCTACAAGCTAGTTGTGATTGTTTGTGTTTTGGAGGGATTGATGTGTGATTCTGCTGTCTGTGTATACTGTTGCAGATCTTGTTATAGTATCATTGATTTGTAGTTTTCTTATTATTTCTAGGGCTTTGACTATTGCCAGTTGTTCGGCTTGGTTGTTAGAGCAGCTATTGTGCAGTGTGTACCTTGACTGATGTGCCAGTTCGTTCTGAATAAATAGTGCAATTCCTGTGCCAACCCCGTGTCCACTCTTGCTACCGTCTGTGTAGATCTGAATGTCTTGCTCAACTAGTTGTTCTGCGAATTTAACCGTGTCTGCTGGGTGAAGCCAATCTTTCGGCTGTACTTAATGGTAGATCTCGTAGGCTTGCCTTTTCCTCATGATGTTATATAATTTGGCCGCTTCCTCCGCCTTGATCACAACGGGAGTTGAATCAGTCAAGGTGCATAAGGCTTCATTGGAAGTAGTACGGAAGGCTTTGACTATTTTTATATTCTATAATGCGCTGTACTCCGTTGTAAATGGTTTTATTGCATTCCTTCTTCAATGCCTCGATCCATACAGGTGCTCCATACAAGAGGAGTGGCAAAAATGCTCCTTTGTATATAGTGTACAAGGCAGCGTGACTAAGCCCCCAGCTTAGTTTTGCAAATTTAGAAAATGTATTAATTAATTTGTTACACTAGCTTGATATATGTATAATGTGTTCTCTGTAGTTTAGCGTACTATCAATTATTGTAGGTTTATTTTCCTGCACCTGATAGTTGCTAGCGGATTGGTGTTTTTGTGTCCTTGTGTTTTCCTCTTTCGACTATTGTCTATTTGGGCCATGTTAGTAATTGCTTTTCTGCCTTAGTTTAACTATGATAGCCTGCAGGCAGGAGCAGTTCCAATCTAGTGTTCAATAGTTCTCATTGCTTTACCTGTCTGAGTTGAGTGCGTTGAATTTCATGCAGTTGATGCACTTACAGTCGGACCTCGACGCTCTACATTCCTTCAGTTTATGTTTTCCAGCGCACAGGGGAATGTCGCTTCGCTCCTGCATTCTGTTTGTCGGTGGTTGTACCGGCTGCATTTGAAGCATCTGCTATCGACACACAGTCATCAATATTGCGTATTGTGCACTCAAGTATGAGTTTGTTTTGTAGCAGCTGTCTGCGAGTCTGTGGTTGCACTTCAATTACAATGTACCTTATGTTCCTTTTGGTTTTGAAGGCGAACTTGGTTTGGATGTCACCTTCTGGAAGGTTTAGGTCTGGATTCTGAGCGAATATTATGTCCTACGCGTTTTCAGGTGTCACAGCATCAGGTATGTTGTATACAATTAGTTTTGGATCTCTTCTTTTATGGACGTTTCCTTCAACATGTTCTCCGCAATTATCGCGGATCTGCGTGTTTAATAATTCAATCACTTCCTTGCTGTCAGCTTCTATTAAAACGTTTCCATTCTTGAGGCTTTTGAATGTTCCTATTCCAATTTTCATATTTACTGGATCTATTTTTGTTTTAGCAGCTTCTTGATTTCTTTTGCCGTCTTGTCATTCGGTTTCAATGTTGCTCTGTGCCGTTCTGTGCTTTTTCCGGATAAAACTTCTGACAACAGTTTCTTCTTGCCGCCGCTAGGTGGAGCAGACTGCAGTGCCTTGGCTGGTTATTTCCGTGAAGCTGGTAACAGATGGCGCTACTTGTCTTGCCGACGTGGCAGACTTCCAATTCGCCAACGTGTCCTTCAGTTGTTTAATCTCATTTCGCATTTAGTTGTTTTCTTCAGTTTTAATTAGCAAGTCACGTTTAACACTAGAAGCGCCAAGGCGGTCAATTTGACCGCTGCTGACTTTCGACTTTCTAGTATTCTGAATCCGTGTATTGTTCTAACGCGGCACGTTTAGACTTTTCATTATTGAGTGTCTACAATACGGGGGAGTCAAATGTTTCC
>Ga0123357_10013639_pt1 | contig 10561 bp, 7 predicted proteins | sample TergutEmb28metaG_FD_89873 | JGI IMG/M metagenome (GOLD analysis project Ga0123357, IMG submission 89873) | Embiratermes neotenicus P4 segment gut microbial communities from Petit-Saut dam, French Guiana - Emb289 P4 | ecosystem: Host-associated > Arthropoda: Insects > Digestive system > Gut ...
AACGCACGGGTGGAGAAGTGAAGGGGAAAAGGGCGAATGGAGGGGGTAGCCAGCAGTCGTGCACTGTATCGGACACGGTCTATCCAGCATTACTACCGCTGATCCGCACACCTCGGTTGCCAGCAGCCGACTGAACTGACACCCCCGCTGATATAAATGGACTCGTCCGTTTCGCTGGAAAACCAAATCTGGTTTCTGCGCGTGTGCCATCACGTTTCGTTTCTGCTCTACCACCAGTTAAACCTTCAAAAATTCTACGTTCTGACATCACAGTGTATTTATGTGTTCTGTACCGATCTCAGAACATTCAGCGATTATTCCCCTGTAGCGAAGTCAAGAGAGCGAGGAGATAAAAAAAAAAACCGGCAACAGAAAGCACTAACTGCCCTCTCAGCAGAACTCGCTATGAACCTGCCGTAAGACAGACTAGAATACTTTTCTTTCACAGCCCAGACGAAATGAGTTTGCTGTGCTGTTCGAATTGGATCTGTAGATGTAGCTCAGGCTAATCTTGGTCTTCACACAATGCGTCTCTATTCGTGCCACTGTGTCCACTGTCAGATGTGTCACATCTACGTGAATATACGTCATGTCTGCTGGCACATCATGCACATGTACATCGACGTTTCGGAGAACCTGCTCCCTAAATCTTCAGTACAAAAAGGTCACAATTTGAAGGCAACTCTCTGTCAAACTACACGGCGTCACGTCGCACATTGCCTACTGGTCCCGTAGCATGAAGGGTCACTAAAATGTCTGCTCTCTTCTGCCTTCGGGCAGCCCAAATCTGCCTCCAGATACTAATTTTCCAGCTTAAAGCCTTCAAGAAGAAATTAACTAAAGTACAGCAGATGTTTCCTTCTCCTGTGTTTACGGTTCGCACCAGTAGACCTACTGTCTGTCAACCCCCCAACCCTAATAAATATGAAAATATTTTGCTTCTATGGGCATCCACGTTAAGTACAGATTATCCAAGCACTGATCCATAGTTTATTTAACGACGCTATCAGTAGCTCCGCCTACATAACCGCGAATGATAACGATGATTGCTGAGCAGTGCGATGGACAGGCTGACAGGTAGTGTGTCAGCGTTGGCCTAGACGGCATGAAGCACTCAACGCGAAACCTGTGAATGTAGGCTTCCCAATCGAGATTTAAAGCCCGGTGCTCCGAAATACGAATCAGGAATGCCATCCACTGGACTGGAACGTTCTGATCTATAGACTTCAACTATTTCGTAACGTAAGACACAGCACTGCGATGTTACAGTGATTGCTGCTACGCCGATTTACAAGGCTACAGTCGCCCTTCTCCAGGCAATCAACTACAACAACAAAACGTACTCTCTGCCGCGCCGGTTTAATCCCAGGCCAGTACATGTGAGGTCTGCAGTATACAAAGTGACACTGGGGGCAGAATATGTTCCTGAGAACATCTCGGTTTTCCCTTCTGATCATCTTTCTCCCAGCGCTTCATACTCGTGCCTCTGACCACCCAGTTCATACAATCGTAAACACTGACAGCGTCGTTAAATAAAAACACTTAAAACCGTCAACGAGACAGGAATTTCTTCTCGGAAGACACACGACAGCTCCTTCTGTAAGCGCTCGCTGTAACAATTATCTTACTGCAAGTGCAGCACAATACAGCCCACATCAGTTCCAACATCAGAGAAGTCAATCCGCCACTCCTGTGCGTTTCGACACACCTGCCATCTGCCGGTAAAGCATGTGAAGTGCCAATGGTGTGTGAATGTTTTATAATGTGTTTACTTCAGCGACGTAATGTGGTTCATGTTCAGTCAGCGTCTGTTTAGTGACACAGTGGGAGGAGAGAAACTAATCTGCTGTCGTCGCAAGAATCAACCCAGAGTCAGACATGCCACGAGCACAAGACACAAAGGTACAGCGTCGCCTGTTGTTCTGTGTGACCGTGACAGAAGGGAGCTGTTGATATCAAGGTGAGTGACATGAGGAAGGAGAAACGTGCACAAGGAGCTTCCCGATTTCGACGCCGTGAAATCGTGGATCGGAAGGGCGGGGCGTGTGGGACGCATGGCATGTGTCAGTTGGAAGATCCAGGTGTAGACACAACGATACTAACATGGATCTTGCAACAACGGGATACGAAGGTCGCTGAGTATACAGACAAATGGACAGTTCATTGTTACTCGGTAACGGAACTTCGGGTTCCACAAAAAGCGGTGCAGTTCTTGACTAGCTGAGCAACTACTGGCTTCTCGCCAAGCACTGCTCCCACTGTCAGTACAGTCCGGCTGAGTCGGACCTACTGCCTGCTCTTGTTCTTAATACATCGGACCATGTGCAGCCTGGCAGGAAGCCACCGACGTTTCGGATGAACCAAGCGCAAGTCAACCGAACTGCAATGCGTCACATCCCAAATGACCCACATGACAATCCACCATGGCAACCTCATTTCTGGGTTATGATGTCAAGTGGTCTTCGGGAAAACAGTACACTGCCCCGAAACCTCAACACCATCTATAACCCCACAAGGCGCCATAACGTGGCAGACAGTCTGCACGAACCCGCACAACGCTTCGGACGAACTTGTAACTTACACACTGCTGAAATATTGTACAGACCTCGCACCATTTTTTAATTCCCCTCATCAGCAACACAGACGTGGATACAAAGTGAACTTCTGAGGTGAAAGAGTAAAGCTCACTTAAGGTACGCTCCTCTGATCTGGCAGTGCTTGACGCTGATAATCAGCATACAAATAAATGTATCGTGCGTGCCAAACGGTCTTTTATTACGAAATAAAGTTACGCTCAGAGCACGTATAAAGTCGGCAGCAAAGCTGCAGATCGCGCAGGACTTACAGCATTCTACAACGTGTCCCGAAAGTCGCTGCAACTAACTGCACAACGGGCGGAAGCAAGCAGCAGTGATGATGCGTGTGTTCCTTAGCCCTGTGCTGCTCTGAGCACCACCGCTTTCGCGGTCTCACCGTTCTGCACTTAGAATCCAGCTCTGCTCCTCTCTGTGACCGCCCAAAGCACACGCACGAACAACACTTGGTGAAACTTTAGACTACGTGTGTTGTTAGCCGGAATGGGATGGAGACGAGATTAGGAGCCAGTGGGCAATCCTTCATTGCAACTGAGTGACGTCGAGCGCAGTGAAGCTGCCAAATCATCGCGCATCTTAACAGCACGTGGCCGTCAGTCGGCGGTGCGCTAACAACGCTCCAGTTAGCCTTACCATCAACATTGGCCTGTGGTGCGAGTTTAGGAACTGTTCTAACATTTCTTCTCGTATCAATTACACTGCCGATTATCCTTTACCTTGTTTCTGTTTGTTACTGTCACTAACACAGAGTCGACTATTTGGAAGGACGAAACATTGTGGGGCACGTAGCATGCATGCATGGAAGAGAAACGAAATGCATACGAACTTTTGGTTTCCAAAACCGTAGGGAAGAGATCACTTGAAGCAAAAAGTGCAAATACGAGAATTCCAAGAAACGGTGTGTGTGTGTGTGTGTGTGTGTGTGTGTGTGTGTGTGTGTGTGTGTGTGTGTAACAACAGACACCAGTGACAGGCAGCTTTGAGGTTCAACAGAGGGACGGGAATTGGACCACATGACACAGTGTCGCTGCGTATTTCCCGACGTTTCGAAGGAATGTATTCCCCTCATATGTAAGGATCGAAGAGTGCACTGTACTGGACCGCTTGCCATGAAGATGAACGCATGATTAACCTTCCAAACGTCTGGAAACACCAACCCAGCGACAAAGTGTCACACCCCAGACAACGCCACATCTCGCACAGCAACTGTCAGCTACACCACTGTGCCACCAGTCAGTTATTTTCGTGTTCCATATCTGTTATACGGTACTTTTTTTTTACTTCGACCAAAGGCGTTTATTGGTGACTGCGGTGGCACGCAATAATTTTATCCGCCTTGCACCGTGTGGAAACGCGCCTTCAGCTTTGAATGGCTGATGGCCGGAAGTCACTAGTCACCAAGACGCGGGTGGGGGGAGGGGCATCAACTGCAAAGCTGATTTAACCCTCCAGTAACAATGCACGTTCGCAAACAATCCGGTCTCTCAATATTCAAAACAACAACACCATTCCCGTTTAAATCTCTCATGTCACAACCAGCCACATGTCCGTGTTTGACAGCCACCACAACAATCCCGCGTTAATTTCATCTTCCGGAGTGCTGCCATCTGGCTGTCCTATGCTGTCTGATATGCTCGATGCTCAACCTGACGGTGAACTTTCTATTCATTTCCAAACGCTGCTTTTTTTCGCCAAAGGCGCGTATCTTAGAGGACACACAACCAGGCTGTGACTCACTCACACAAAGGGTTCTACATAAGGAACCTAACACAGACAACCAAAGCATTCGATGGACAGAGCCCACAGTTTTGAACGAACTCAATAATTTCCCACCTCTGATGGTGTGGACGTTGTATTCGCCTGTTGCAGTACGCCACTGGACACTAACCCAAAACCCCATCTCCCTAAAAGGCCATTTCATTTCAGCCCTAAGCTACGCCTAAAACCAAAATGCTACATATCCCTCGGCCCTCATGCTTTCTACACGTCCAACCCAGCTTGTATACCTTGATTTGGTCGTCCTAATAATACAGCAAACAGCACATATTACGAAGCGTCGTGGTGTGTAACTTTCTCTCTTCTCCTGCCACTTTCTTAGATCTGAACGAGCTTCATCCAGTGACTAGTACTCCGGTTATCGAGCTGCACTCTGAATGTTCAGCCAATCAGCACTGCCAGCACATTGCAAAATTAACACCGTCTAATTTCATAACGTGCCGCTGTGTGGGTGCGGACTGATTAGCCTGTAACGTCAACTTGTAACTACAGATAAATATTAACTTCAAACAAACCAGTTTACTGTGCTGCTACTACAAATCTGTACCGCTCAGAATGCAAGAAGGCCGACATTTAAACACGGACTGTCCATGAAATATCCACCTAACCTATTCAAATGATATATGCAGAACAGAAGGCAGCCGAACCTGCAACAGCAGCACAGTGTCACAGTAAGACAGAAGTAGTGTTAAACTGCACTGCCACTGTGTACTACATGCATTTCGGTTCTAATGGCACTAAGTGCAGCAAATTGTGTAATTCGCTGCACATAACGAAGTACTATCGCAGACTGACGAGAACAGCTTTTATAATGACAGCGTGGGCCGATCCCTTATCTTGGGGCTGACCCTAGCGGAAAAGAACACAGTTTCCTTCTACATCATAATTCTCGTATCACTTCCCACTGGTCGCCACATGGCACGTGTTGAGTTCATAACAACTTGCAGTTAAATGTATGCACGGTCCTAAACATGTAAACGGAAAGTATAAGAACACAATTAGCTCCCAAACATACGACACAACTGCATTTGGTATTCAGAGGACCGTGCATAACGATATATTCTTATAATAAAAGCCAACGAGACGCACTATTTCCCAACTTTATTTGGTAAAGAACTGTACATGTTTCGGACAGATTTACTGTCCATCATTGGGAGTCTTAGCACTGTATTCACAGCAATAGGTATTTGTCATGATAGTTAGGTTGAGTGCTACCGAGGTCAGGTCCTGGCCTCGCTAATATGACAAATAACTATTGCTGTGAATACAGTGCTAAGACTCCCAATGAAGGACAGTAAATCTGTCCGAAACATGTAGAGTTCTTTACCAAATAAAGCTGAGAAATAGTGCGTCTCGTTGGCTTTCATTATAAGAATAAGAACACAAATGCACTTCAGACCAACGTGTTTCTAGCTAGAACACATCATAACCAACTGACATCTGATTTCCCCCGCATCACCAGCCCCGCCAACCCAACATCAAAGTTATTCTCGAGGGCATACATCAGAATCTGCTGTACGAGACGCTTCAACCAGTTTTCAACTTGTGCCACTCTTGTACGTAAACGACACATGCAATTAATTACAACACGAGCCTCATTAAAGGTACCTGACTCGATTAAAACAAACAGAAGGGTGAGGCGTCTTGTTTGCCAGTATTAATAAGCTGACGGTAGGCAGCACACCGCGCCGACACGTACCGGCCGCTGTGCTAACTGAACACGCTCAGTTTCTAAGCAGCCACCTTTACATTCTGCAACATGCTACTCCGCAGGCGTCCCTTCTGCATGAGAAGCGACGCCTGTCCGTCTGTTGACGACGCAGAAACGTCGCTGTGAACACGACGGATGTTACCAAGACCTGCTACTGCAGATAGCAACAGCAGCGCCACACACCGTCTCTTCTGCAGTCACACCACTCAACCTCCCACACGCTCCACAAACATTATGAAGTTCCGTCTCTGTGGGCAACCACTTCAATCAAAACTGAATCAGTCTTCGTTTACTGGTTACAGCCAGCAAATCGTACTTACTGTATGTATGATGCAACCATCATTCCATTGCCTTGCAGTATCGCTCATTAAACTCCCGTTTCCTCGAAAGTCTCAAATACACACAATTTCATTAGCATAAGTTATACCGGCGTTATTGCCACTTGAGACTCACAGGTCCCAACGTCTCTGTGTTAGTGTTACCGACTGACGATATTAAAACACAACCTTGGGGTGTGAAGCCCTAAACAAGTTAGGTGACGATAGGTCACATGGTTCAGAAGTTGAAATGTGCAGACGGGACATGCACAAACAACAGGGTCACCCGACAGCCGTGGGTAGACTACAAGGCATTCACGAGGTTTGACAGACACAGCTGCTCCGTAGAGAGGAAACCCGCTCTGCCACACATCGCTGTTTGTTTGGCGGGATATCACTCAAAATTTGCCTCCAGTCACATTAACAATAGTGCAGAAGTACGGCGTACAGGGCGGGTCCTGCACCCCGACCCCTAAATAGCTACACATACATTGTCGCTGCATCTTCCAGCTTTTCGGTAGTGATGAAATGAACATCTCCACACCCCAGGCGTGTGTGGCCCCTATACAGCTCTGTGACACAAACAGCGTTACCAAACCTGATTCTGGCTGCAGGGCATACATAAATGCGGACGGCCATACGAAGAAATGGAAACTAAGGTTAACAAGTATGTCTGAATTAGAAGCTAACATCACCCAGTACTTTGAAACTCGGAATGCTTCCACAATCGTCAAGGTTCAATAAAAGTAAAGACAACGCAAGCCCAATGCCTGGAAATATTCAAATACGACGGCCATGACTGGAGTTCGACAACTTCGCCTGCCAACACACGACACATGTCGTAGGAAAGAATGGCGTTACGGTGACATAATGCAAGACGCTCGTCCCAGTAACGTTACAGGGTGCGGGGTGAGAGATGACCAGGCCGGTCTGCAACAAACCGAGACTGCGAATAACTGGGCAAGCCAGCAGGACAGTACGATGTACCGGCACAGCTGTGCGACCTTCCGCTACTTACAGTTCCACAAGTCGAAATTAGGAAGTTAGCAGACCCGTACGCACATGTGTGGTGACCTCAAACGTTTCTCCCTTTAAAGAAACCCTCGATATGAAACGAATATTCCCTAGTACGCTGACATCGCTCCGAAGGGTGTCCGGAACCCTTAGCGTGTTCACATCCGACAGTCCGCACACTCACACTTCAGATGCCACCATGACGGCCTGGGGTTTCCACAGCAGTGGTTTTCACGAATTAGGTCTTCTGGGAAGTGGTTCTCGATGTTTCGGTAATGACCTCGTTTTCATAGTCAGGACACAGCAATACTCGGCCGCCGTGATCCGTCGGCAACTTCTCTGTCACCACTGTGTCACGGACAACATAAACGGCTCGTTACAGGCGAAGCAGTTCAGGCGCACAAACGGCTGTACAGCCTGAGATGATCCTAAAGGACTGGGGCAAACGTCTGGACTGGATGGAATCAAGTAACAGCCACCGTCTCATTTCAAAACGATGTGGCCCATAAACACACTACAGTACGTAACTCATTTTCAATGCAAAATGCCTACTAGGTTCCAAGAACTCATAAATATCAGCAACAAAAATAAACCCCCAACAGCGACAAAAGCCTGCAAGTTTACTGTCAATAAAACACGAACACTGTGTTGCAATCACAAGCACAGCAGAAGATGCAGGAGGGTCACAGTCCATACAGCACGACAGCTGCGAACCTCACTTAAAGAAAACAAAGACACTTTGTCAGTTATTGTACGTCTTCAGTGTAATGTGTCAGTTACTGTACGTCTTCATGCAATGTGTCCGCTCTTGCAGTCCGAGAGTAACCAAAACTGAAAAGTACGACAAATTTGGTAAAATTCTGCACATTAAATTTGATTAAAATTCCTACGCGGAGAAGGAGAATGGCATCTCGTAGCAGATAAAAGGCGTAGTTTGAAATCTTTTCTGCAAAACGCATCAATAATATTCTACAAAAACAATGTCAAACCAATAAAATTTGTCCCTAATACACTGCATTACGTAGTCTGTTGTTAGTGTTTATTTAACTGCCATTTATTTAAATAAATCAGCATATGAGACTGCAAGGCGTTGGGTGTCATGAGTAATGTATAGGGAATTCGAAAGAATTTGAAGAATACGGTTGGAACATACTTGTAGGTACTGAGGAAAACGAAGAACACCAAACTGAACAGCCACTGAATGGACCGAGATCTGAACCCTAGGCGCCCTGAATACGTGTAATACCTTCGGTCGACTTGAATATGACATACACGCAGACAGGACCCCCTGACAACTGTAGACGCCACACAAAACAGACAAACATAAACAAATTATGCAACTATTTGTGTCAATAATCCTGCAGGATTCCTTCTAACACCTTACATTTATCCGCATATACAATAATAGTGTAGCTGTTTGATATCCAGCGTGGGTGTTCTATATTAATTTATATTAGCCAGGCACTGAACAAATTACAGTGTCGTTTGGGTGCATGGTGCCCATTAAGACCTCAGCAGGATCATCTGTTACCTGACTATAACAGCGGGATTAACGTGCCGCTCGGTTACACGGCTCAGTTACACTGCCGCAGTGCCGACCGTATCACGACTTACTGCTGCATGGGAAGTGATCACAAACGTTAATTGCTATTAGCAGGGGTCAACATGTCGGCTCACGGCAGTTCGGCAATCAAACATTTCACTCGCCAGACAAACCGTCACATTACAAACAGACATAAGAACTGCGGATCCCCGGAACACACGCAGGTAAATGCAACAAACCGGACTGTTCGGTGTACTTGGAGAACACGGGAGAGAACGAGAGCCAGACAGGACACGAATAACTGAAACTTTTTGCACCCCTGCACGTTCATACTTAACTCGACACGGCGTCACACCAGTGGGGCACGTCTGTACACACCCAAACACAAGTAAGACGATGAAAGGGTGGATTGGGTCCATCTGGCTCAGGAGAGGGTCCTGAGGCGGTCGGGATCTTGTAAACGTAGTCCTATAAATGGCGGGGTATTTCGTGACCAGTTGAGCAACTATTAGGTTCCGAAGAAGGAATCTGTTCCACGGAGTTTATTTTTAAATGCGTACATGCATTATCAAAACATTTACTGCATGGACATAAATTAAACAGCTGAACTACTAAGTTGAAATATTATACAGAAAAAAATATTCCACCCTCAATTCTGTAATTTTCCATACGTCACTTTTCTACAGGTTAATATTATCTGAGGATGTAACACTGAGTCCGATATCCTTCCTCACGTGCTTCCACAGTAGGAATGTTCCTCACGCGACTGATGTATTGACAGTACGTTGTTTAGAGGTAGACACAGCGTGCATTCGGCAATGCAGACAGACAACACAGGCTGCAGATGGAGACCTAGCATACGGCAGGGCCACGCGGCGTGTGAAATGGATGCGCCCTGTCGGCCCCAGTGCACCGAACACACAACACGAACTGCCGCGACAAGACTACTTCTGGTGCGAGTGCTGAACAGCGTGTGTCTGGGCGAACGGCAGACTTCGTGGCAGCTTGTTTTGGTTGCCTGAATACGCGAGTGCCCTTCAAATTCCGAGACTCCAATAATTATCAGTGCTTTATTTAAAGACGCCGTCAATTTCTAAAATTATATTGTTTAAGTTTTCACTTTCTTTATCTGGCAACAGAGTGAGGTGTGCTTTGATTGGCTGATTGCGGCGAAGGAGGGACGCACTCGTGTGTGTGTGTTGTGTGCGTGCGTGCGTGTGTCGCTGCCTGTTTTTTCACCCTCGGCCAGTCAGTGCAGCTTCTTACAACAGTGGTGGTGACTGTACCGTGACGGTAACAATGAACACCACCATTCATTGACTGAACCGAAAGACGGTACATTTGCAGCATTCGAACATCTGCACAGTCAGCATCAGCGATACAGGTTACCGAGTATGAAGCATCGGCAGGTTGATATCTGCCCGCCTCTCGCAGGCCGCTGACAACTGCCTGAATAGTGGCAGGACAAGGATTGCAAGAGGAACTCCTTTAACCCTTTGCCGGCCCTAACGTTCTGAAACGGTCGGAATTTAAACGTCCCCTGCCGGCCTAAACGGTCTAAAACGGTCTTGTTGTCCTCTTCGTAAATCTATTGCGTTGTGTGAAC
>Ga0123357_10013640_pt1 | contig 10561 bp, 14 predicted proteins | sample TergutEmb28metaG_FD_89873 | JGI IMG/M metagenome (GOLD analysis project Ga0123357, IMG submission 89873) | Embiratermes neotenicus P4 segment gut microbial communities from Petit-Saut dam, French Guiana - Emb289 P4 | ecosystem: Host-associated > Arthropoda: Insects > Digestive system > Gut ...
CACATACATACATACATACATACATACATACATACATACATACATACATACATACATACATACATACATACATACATACATACATACATACATACATACACGCACCGTACTGAAGTCAAATGCTGTCATATGCTCTCTTTGGGCAGCACAGCAATCTGCATAGCACGGTGTTTTATAAAGATGTTTATATTAGACGAATACGTCAGCAGCATAAAGTTATCAAGGCTCAGCAAACAGGTCATAATTTCCGTCGCTTGTAAGGCCTGGCTGTCACTAAGTCAGACTTTCCGCCTGCTGATATGGTGGCAGTGTGATTTCAGATACGGTCCCATGAGCGTCGATGTACGTTTGAGACTGTACAGTCTGTAACGTTAGACGGAAACTGTGAAACTGTGTCCGATGCAGCAAGGTACATATAAATGAGGCTGGTATCTAAAATAAGCCTTACTCTCCGATACTTTACCCTTTCACGCTCAATTGTCACTATATGTGCCACAGTTTAACATTCAGCAATTCTGTATTCAGCCCACACACTGTATTTATGTGTTCTGTGGATCTCAGAACAAACAGCGATTATTTCCCTATACAACATTAACTGACTGGTTTGTTTAACTGATACGGTTTGTGTTTACTGCGCGGTACGAGCTGAATTATTAAGTCTTCATATAATTCAGACTGATCTGTAACCTTTCAAGGGCTAATTCATTACACAGTTTCGTCATTTATCTTGTTCGAATGTGGAAGTGTCGCACTGACTTCTTGTCGATATTTATCGTTTCTTCTCTGTTGACCTTGTTGCTTGTCTGTTATTCTTGGTATTAAACTCGGAGACATCTTCATTGATGCACGTAAAGTAGCCCTTCCGTGTATAGCAGCCGTCTGTGTGCCGGTACTCCGATCTTACACCGTTGACACAAAATTTCCACATTGTCTGTCTGTCCGTCCGTTGACTCTATACGGAAAGTATGCAGGCTGCTCTGTGGGCTATTTTGTATTGTAGCCACATAACTTGAAACTACCAAACGCGGAACAGAGTCAAGAACTGGTCTGCTGCTCTGTGCGACCCGCCATTGTGCATCAGTTCGTCGTGTTGCAGGTCATTCGGCAGCTACAGAAAGGGGCGTCGTGCTGTACAGTAGTGACTGATGTGTGAGTTATCAGCTGAGAATGATAAATTGCTGTGTGATTTATTATTAATCCAAGCACGTAATTCACCGTGACGCTAACACAGTGTGTATACATAGCTGCACACACAACAGATGTAGCCTTCATGTCGTCCCGTGAAAACACGTGCGATGTTTCTTTCTTCGCATGAGGTGACACGTGTCGAAATTTGTGGTCTGTTTTCTGCCTAAAATACTCCTTGTGTGTTTGTACCGCTGCATGTAGCCTAGCAATACATCACGTGCAGGCAGGAGAGCAGAAAAGTCGGTGTGTGTTGCAGTTCGTTACACCAACAATGGAGGGAAATTCTTAAATTTTCCATTAACAAAAACATGTTGGTGAATCCGAACCGAGACTTCTCTTTGCGCCACAATGGCAGCAGTGAGACCGCAACAATAGTGCCAGTAAAACGCCTGTTGTCTCTAGCGTCTCCGTCGTAGTGCGTTTAGTTACAGTACAAGAAACTTCGCCAAGATCAGCCTCAGTCGCTTTTCTCCCTGTAAAATTTAAAGCCAGATTTACAAACAGTTCTCTTTTTATGTGTAAGCGCCTTTAGTAAAATTGCGAAATTCGACTATTAGCTACAGTCATGTCCGTCTGTCCACATGCAGGAACAACAAGAACAAGAACAACTCGACTCCCATTGGGCCGACTTTCATGAAATTTTATATTTGAGTGTTTCTCGAAAATCTGTCGAGAAAATTGAAGTTTCATTAAAATCTTCTGACGAGGACGACGGACACTTTAGGTTAAGACATTTTGGCCATATTTCGCTCAGTTCTTCCTAGAATGAGAAAGGTGTAAGGAAAATCAAAACACACATTTTGTGTTCAACAACTTTTTTTTTTTTTCGAAAATCGTGCCGTTTATGAGATAATGTGAGGCATGCCACGGATGACAGTACGGCGCATGCGCATTGCGTGCTGGATAGCTAAGGCTACAAACACATACTCACAATATGTACTACTTACTGCTGTTGCACTGCAACAATGGTCACGCGAACGCGCCTCAATATTGCGTTTATACGTACATTGTTTGCCTTGTATAAGTCAAGGAAGTTCGCATTTACGGACAGATCAGTGGGGCACGCCGTAGCGCAGTTGGTTGAGGCACTGCGGTACAATCCGGAAGGTCGTGGGTTCGATTCTCGATGGTGTCATTGGAATTTTTCATTGCCGTAATCCTTCCGGCCGCAGTATGGCCCTGAGGGTGACTCAGTCTCTAACAGAAATGAGTGCCAGGAGTATTTCTTGGGGGTAAATGCGGCCGGTGCGTAGGGCTGACAAACTTACTACTTTCATGTGCCGACTGTCATGATATCTGGGAGCCTCAACCTCCTGGAACCCTCAGAGCCTATCCAGGCTTGTATTGGGATTGCTTTACCTTGTGCTTTACCAAAATATTTAATCTTCCCGACCGTATCCAAAATGTAAGCTATTCATATGGACGCGCCGTAAGGGCAGAAGCTTGACTGGAAAGGAATCCGACAGTAGAGGAAACAGCAGGAAGGTGGAATAGCACAGTGGTATTGGTCGCTGGGTTTGGAAGTTTGTGCAGCGGGCAGGCGAGTTGAGGAGTGCGGTGGATTGTTTGATTGGATGGCTGGTTCTGCTGGTTATTGGCAACCAACTGAATACACTTATTGGTGTTTAGTTGGGTTTTAGTAAACGGTGCATAATGTATAACGTTAAGTTCAGAAATGTAAAACATGTGGGTAGAAGGAATTAACATGAAGGAAGTGCATCTGGGTGGGTCTTAACACAGTGAAGGGCAGACTGCAGTAGGCCTGTAACAGATACACAGTACTGCTTTTCCTGATTGCAAACAAGAAGAGGCACATTATGTAATATTTGTCCGCTCTGCACACAGTAACAGAGCTCAAGTTGTGTGATGGTGAGTGGAATGTGTGTGTGTGTGTGTGTGTGTGTGTGTGTGTTTGGTGGAAACAGTGCAGCGTATTTCTGTAAATGGAAACGAGTGCATGAGTTGACAGAAGAGATGCTCATGTTTGGTTTACTGCGTAATTACTTTCCGATTTCACACAGTGTGTGTTCTGTTTGGTAGAGTGTAGTTCGGTGCAAGTTGCAGTGCTGGCTGGTAGCAACGAGTGGCCAGACACTTGCAGTGCGTTGTTAGAAGCCGTGGTTTCGTTTTTTGCCGTTGGTAATACTGTGTAGTGACTTGTAGTATGGTAAATGCGGTTGCTGTTTAACTTCAGAACCAAGTGCCGAGAGAACGCTAAATTCAGTTCAACACTCATGTTCAGCAAGTGAAGGTTCCTAACCCGTTAAATTTTGCGCCACAAGTCACTGTACGGATGCAGCCAAGCAGTTCGTAATGTGATTCGGAGTTTGTTGATAGGGGTACATGGTGGTGACGTCATGATAGTGCAGCATGTCACGAAACTGGCGCGCCCGAGTTCGAAAGTAGTCGAACGGACATGAAAGGCGGTTGTGAACGTAGCACGAGTGGGGGGGGGGGGGGGGGGGGCCCGCAGTTGGCGGCCGGGGTGGAAGGGGGGCGAACGGAGCTGAAGGGGGGTGGGGAACGAAGACGGGGGGGGGGGGGGGGAGTGGTGGACTGCAGTTGGCCGTCAGAGTTGTGCAGAACGGTGGGAGGAAGACCTGGGCTGGACGGTGGGACAGATCCATCAGCATGTTGGAAATGTGCTGAAAAATGATTGTACTTCGGTGGGGTGAAGAATGAGCTGCGTTCATGACTTACCGTTTGGCTTTGTGACAGAGGGAACCGTACTTATTGAACTGAATGTCTTGTGTAACCACTTTCAAAAATAGTTTGCCTTCTTTTGAATGGAGAAATGACGTTCTTGATTAAATTATAAGGATAATTTCTGTGCAGGGCCCTTCCTTTTCACTAATTCTGTGGCTTTTCGGGCTGTACCATAATTTCCCACATCTCATAAACGGCATGATTTTCGGGGGAAAAATTGAACAAAAAATGTGCGTTTTGATTTGCTGTACAACTTTAGTCTGAAACATTTCTCATTTTAAGAAGAACTGAGCGAGATATTACCATAAATGTACATCAGCCTTCATGTAAAGTGCCCTTTCTTTCTTGTCAGATTTTAATCAAACTTTTTCCTGACAAATTTTCGAAGAACCATCAAATACTAAATTTCATGAAAATCCATCCAGTGGGAGTCGAGTTTTTTTCACGCAGATGGACAAATGGAGAGGCAGGCAGGCAGGCGGACATGACGAGGCTAATGGTCACTTTTTTTCAATATTACGAAGGCACCTAAAAACAAACGATAGTGCACGGACCTGTCGTGGCCTACTGCAGTGTAACATTCGGCGTTGCATTGGATACAGCAGTGCTCTGTTAGCGAGTTCCCTCAGAGCGTCAGTCAAATCCGAGCTGCACAGACCCACACTGTCGGCCGGCACTGCAGGGCCCACACCAACTGCATTCTGAAACTGCCACGTGGTCTCGCATGTTCTGCAGTAACATATATATTTCTGTTTGCAGGTCAAGGCAAAGAAGACAGAATGGACCGCAGTTCTGTGACACACGGGTAAGGGAAATGTGTACTGTTTTTGAATGAAGACATCACGAAGTGCTTGGATACGTATTGTAATACCAATTTGTACGTCAGCACAACTGTTTTTATTACACAAGGCAATAAGTGCGCTACATGTTTCGACTAATAAATAGTCATCTTCAGGCCTATTCTTTACGGGTTAAGTCACAGGATGCTGTGCACGCATTGGGATCCCAGTGTGTTTACTTCAGTGAATTATTTAAGCTATATCATTTGCCTGGCGTTTACCATTTAAAAACGTAGGTCCCAAAACCTGCGTTTTAAAATGTATTTTAACCAGTTACTTACGTACTTTGCAAGTTTTCCTCTCCTAGGCAAATGGTATGGCTTAAATAATTCACTGATGTAAACACACTGGGATCCCAATGTGTGCACAGCATCCTGTGACTTAACCTGTAAAGAATAGGCCTGAAGATGACTATTTATTAGTCGAAACATGTAGCGCACTCGTGTAATAAAAACAGTTGTGCTGACGTACAAATTAGTATTACGAAATGTGTACTGACATTATTGAAGTCTGGCAGAGGCAAGGCTTTGTGTCTTTTTGGGGAACATGCCGACTGGTTGTGAGCCACAACCTGCCTCCTGTTCAGTCGGTAGCATGGTCTCCTTCCCCGGGGGTAAACTGGCGGGGGCGTGAAGCTGACCGTCCACTTGTATGCAGTGCCGAAGTTAAAGATGAGTGAAGGAAATTCCACTCCTTCCAGTGACGTGACTTACACAGGGACAAATTTATCTGAATTTCTTAAAAGTCATTTTGTCAAAAGATCGTTTGTAGTCTGTTCCTGTTGGCAGCATAACATAAAGTGGCTGTTTCAGTGCTTTTACATTCCTGAGGTCAAGGGACGGCCTTGGCATACCCTCAGTTCTTTTGTTCATGACCGATGTTTTGGATTTGTTTTTGAAGTGGTGAAGGCGGTTTTATTCGACGTTTCGGAAGGTGAGGTATCAACTGATATTGTGTTGTTACAGGAAGGTGCAGACGCTGCCGGTTATCAAGCGAGAGCTGAAGGACCTTCGCTGCTGTGACGGAGACGCTGTGACGCTTGAGTGTTGCGTGCATGCTACACCGGCGCCTGACATCCGGTGGGAGAAGGGCGGCAGAGTACGTAAAGTGTAATTAAATGTACTGTAACTGACGCTTCCTGTAAGACACAGCCCATCAGATTGATAGCAATAAATTGTTCATTGGTTCTCGATACAGCACACTTTATCAAATAAATTGCTGTTTCCATGCAAGGTTTGACTTTCCACAGTAGTTCTGTTGAGGATTCGTGTCTTCCGGAGTGAGCCGCGTTGTTTGGTGTCTGGTGTTTGAGGATGTTTCGAAGGTACGTTGGAAAGCGCTAACCGGGCGACACGTCGTCACAATTACTAACCACAGTTCGCCACCTTTCCCAAACGCCTCACGTAGCAAAATTAGCTTCCTCTGACAGCTATTTTTTTTTTTTTTTCAGTTTCACAGTAAGTTTAATGCTCAATCTCTTTGCTCGTTTTCTACCAAGCATCGACGCCGCAAGATAAAATTACGTCGTAGAGTGTATTACTTGGCACTACGTCATCACAGCGGAGCGTGGTTTGGCATTCAAATGGGCGAAGGTTCGGCGGTAACTATTTATATTTACTTCCGTGACCAAGGGTGAATTTGAACAGCTGCGCGCACTGTCTTGTTATTTAATAGCCACGCCTCATATATACTGTCATTCATGTCGATAATCGTGTATCTCACAGTCATGGTGTTTTGATGTTGCCAATGTTGCCATTTCTGTTCAGTTCGATATGATGTTCTGGAGTTAACAAATCGGCTGACTTTTGGTTGGACGATGTGATCAGTTATGACAGAGGTAATCATCCTCTGTCAGTCTGCCTGTCAGCGACCGGCACTTCCTGTCAATGTTTTGCAGCGCAGTTTTAAAAGTTTCATTGATTTGTGTTGAAAGAAACTGGTCATAATTTGCACAGGGATTATGAATGACGTCAAGCGGAAGGGCAGAACGTTTGCTTTGTGCCTTGTTACTAAGGCGCATGACAGCATTTCTGATGTTTTTTTGCTGTCGAAAGTTCTGTAACAGCTGCCACCTCCACATCTCTCTCCAGCTGTCTTATTTAAGTCTTACAGTGGTTCATATGCATGACTGTAGAGGAGCTGGTGCAGTAGTGACCTATTTTTGTGACGCCTGATTTGTGTTTTATCAGCTGTTACCCTTGGGCGGGGACTTCAGTGCCGAGTTCGACGGGGCCACAGCTCGTTTGCATATCCACCAGGTGTACCCGGAGGACGAGGGTGAATACACCTGCGTCGCCTACAATGAACTGGGACGCGCGATTACCTCTGCCTGTCTAGTCGTTGATGGTAAGAAATTAGACGAATTAGACCAGTCTGCCCTTTAAAGTCAAAGTCATGCCACAACTGCCGATCGGTCGGTCAGCCCGTCAGCCTTGTTTCCCACGATCCCTTCACATTTGTCTGTATATTGAACAGTACGCAGTTTTGAGACGCCTCTCTGATGATACGTCATAAAGACTGAGATTCACCGGAATTATATTTTTGAGTATCAAGTCCGTACCGCGCAGTAAACACACCCCGTCTCTGTTATGAAAACCAGCCAGTTAATGTTGTATAGGGAAATAATCGCTGTTTGTTCTGAGATCCACACAAAACACAAATACACTCTGTGGGCTGAACAAGAATTTGTGAATGTTAAACTGGCGGTACGTGTAGTGACCACTGGGCTTTAATGGCTAGCAAAGCCGTATACCATCTCGAATTGCATTCCTTGCGTCCCTAAATGGTATTCATGTTTATGTATGCCTATGACATGTCGCTGATATACACAGCAGTACTGTACGTACTGCGATGTACATAAAAATACATTCTGTTCTTGACCGAAGTTGTCAGCGTCTGTTGAAGTGTGTTATTTGAAGTTGCTGTTAAGTGCTTACATTATACAAAGTCGTTTATGGCTGAGGATGAGTATGTAGCAACGGTGGAAAGATACTGGCAGGGGAAAACAGCAGTACCCGGAGATAAATACGCTGAAGACCCACTTTGTCCACCACAAATCCCACTTCGACTGTCCCTGGGCTGAAGGAGTGCCTCCCGTTGTCAAGCCAGTGACAAAGCGCCTGATCTATGGCGCCGCTAGACGGTGTGTGCGTTAGGATGTTATGTGCTTTGCAATAACAGCAGGGCGTTGTGATTGTGACAGAGGATGGATATAAACAACGCATTCAGTTACGTTATCATCTTTCTTCTGCGGGGTTCGTTATTTCCGAATTGACACAGACTGTCAATGACTGCACACACTGAGAATTCAGAGTTCAGATGTCAGCTGCTTGTTATTTGCAGTACCTGAAGAAAAGGAGACTCTCCTCAGCAGGCAGTTGTCTCGGCCACCGGGTCTCTTATCTGCTGGCTCAACCCCCAGGTCCACCCCCAGGACAACTCCTTCCCGCAGCAAGTCACCGTCTGAACCTCGTAAGTATGACGTCAGTGTGTTGCAAATTATCGCTCTAGAAAGTCAGTTCTGGAGAACTGCGTAAGAGAAGCTTCCTAGTTTGTACTGCTCACCAGGTATTATTCGGGCCATGTAATCAAGGAGGATGAGATGGGCAAGGTACGTGGCATGCATGAGAACAGAAATACTTGCCGTGATTTTAGGGGGAATGCTGAAGGAAAGAGACATCTTGGAACACCTGGCGTAGTTGGGAGAATAGTAAAATGTAGCTTAAAGACATGGGATGGATAAACGTGGACTGGGTTGATGTGGCTATGGACTGGGACAAGTGGTGAGCTGTTGTGTATGTGGTAATGAACCGTCGAGTTCCATGATATGGGGGAATTTCTTGACTGCCGGAGGAACTGGCTGTTAGCTCTTCAAGAACGACTGTCCTCCGTGGATGTAGTTACTTAAGCAGTTAGCTAGAAACGTTTGTTACAGCCCAAGAGGAAGAAATGTGTATAGATATTGCAAGGTGGGGCACAGTGGCAGCGGATATGTGGGTCGATAAGAGCAGCATGTACCTTGACCACCTACATGAGTGCTGAGTGTTAACATAAATCGTGTATCGTGTAGCAGTGGACAGTACTGGACATGAGTCTGTTTCCAGTGTCTCCAGAAACATGCAGCTTACCATACACGCCAAGAATATATGGAGTTTAACGCCCACGTCCCGTACATGCTATCATGTTTTGGTACTGGATTACTGACACAAGCTTTACGTACTTGACCTGGCATAGTAAAACAACATGACGCAGCCTAGGCTACGTGGAACAAGGTCCTTGAGAAAATAAATTCCTCGCGTACTCTCACAATTTCCCGCACTCTGTGGAACCAGAATTTCGTTACCGTGTTCACAGCAGCTCGACACTTGTTCGTACCCTGAGCCAGATGAGTCTAGTCGACACCTTCCATTCCAGCCCCTTACATCACTTTCTGTCCCACCTGTCCTATATTGTTGTCTCCAGCAGAAGTGTTTATAATGACCACTAGAGTATCCTCAGCCAAAACGGGAAATCCGTTAGCGTAAGCACAGCCCTTAATATTATAAGGTTTGCTTGTCACATTCCATTTGATTTTATTGTGACTATTTCATTTGGTGTGTATCTTGTGCTGTGGTGGTTTGAAGTTGTGTTGTAATGTGTGGGTGTTTTGGTAACATGTTTACATGTATTTACTGTGTTTTGTTTTGTTTTGTTTTGTTTCTTTTATGCATATTTATTCTTATTTGTTTTGTCTGTACTGGTGTAAGGACTACTGCCACCGAGTGAAAACTCAATTGCAGTATTATTATTATTATTATTATTATTATTATTATTGTTTTAGTAGGCAAGTATGGATAAACGGACCAAGGGTCGTCGGCTGGGTCCTTATTTAGCGTTCTGGTTGGTTGCCTGGTTGGTCGCTCGGTCAGTAACCTTCATATTTTACTTGAACGTTATTCAGACGCTGTTGGCCATTGACGCCGACGCATCACACCGGCACCCACGTGTACAAACCTAAACCCTTCCATTAACACTAGACCCCCTTGCTGCAGGACATCGTGACCGCGACGGAACGCCAGCCCGCCACATCGGCGAGAACAGCAGACCGCACCGTCTGAAGGCCGCAGCCCCCAAATTCTACGCGGTTCCTCACAACCGGGTTGCAGAAGAGGGTGAAACTGTACGCTTTCAGTGCGCAATCGCGGGCCATCCAACACCCTGGGTTTCTTGGGACAAGGACGGCGTCTTGGTCACCCCCAGCGCCCGCCTAACCCTCTCAGAACGCGACGATCTGAGAATCCTTGAAATATCTGAGGTGACGGTCGAGGACGCGGGATTTTACCGCATCACCCTGGAGAACGAAGTGGGACGCGTGGAGGCCAGCGCACGGCTTGAAGTCATCGGTGAGTAGCAAAGGCAGGCAGTGGCGTAAATTGTCGTGCTTCTGAGGGACCGGACCGCTACATAGACAATGTAAAGGTGAAGCTACACCCTCTGATGACGTCACCATGACGTTACAGCAAATGTCCTACTAAACCAGTATAGCAAACCCTTCAATGTGCAGGTTGGCCGGAACCGCCGTGGGTGCATATAGAGTATTTAATACCAACTTGTTGCACACTGTTGTTACTTGCTATTGCTGCGACATGTTTCGGCCTCAGTTCGAGGCCATCATCAGGGAGAGATCGTGGCTTTGTTCGATGTGTGCAGCTTGTGTGTTACCTCATTTGGTAGAAGTTTTACAGATATGATTAAAATTGTAGTTAGACGTAAAATACGAAAGTCCCTAAAATCAGTTTATACAGTATAAAATTATATTAAGTAGACACTGATATGATTTTTTGTGTCTG
>Ga0123357_10013641_pt1 | contig 10561 bp, 5 predicted proteins | sample TergutEmb28metaG_FD_89873 | JGI IMG/M metagenome (GOLD analysis project Ga0123357, IMG submission 89873) | Embiratermes neotenicus P4 segment gut microbial communities from Petit-Saut dam, French Guiana - Emb289 P4 | ecosystem: Host-associated > Arthropoda: Insects > Digestive system > Gut ...
TACTACTACTACTACTACTACTATCTCTACTACTAGTGCTATATGTAATTGATTAATGTGTGGATTATGGATCATAGTAGTAGTAGTAGTAGTAGTTGATGGTGAAAAAATTTTCAAAATATTGTGTAAAATTTCAGTAAACTATAGCTCCCAGTGCAAAAAGACAACACAGGATTTATGGATTTGTAAACATTCTGATGAAAACTTCAACTTTGAACTTTGTTACTAAAAGGCCGAAATTATTTCTGTAATGTTGTAGATAGTTGTATCATAGGTTAGTCATAGTTTATGACAACTTCTATTTGGTAGTATTTTATTTGCAGCTGTTGATTATTAATGTGCAAGAGTGTGAGAGAGAGATGTGGAGTAGTTATCTGACTGATGCTGATATGTGTGAATTGTCTTGTGTTTTTTTGAAATAAAAATGATGAATAGGTTTGAAATTATTTAGATAAATTTGGTAAGTAAAAGCCTGATTCTTCAGTACTTCATTCGTCTTTCACAGATATTACCAGCTGAACACAATAGAGACACTAGTACTACCACAGCTTGAGATATGGCAAAACTGAGCCCTTGCCATTTCCTCAGCCTGTTGGGAATAGGCTGTTTCTATTGACTCTGCCAGTAAACAGCAAAATACCTTTGGAGCTGTTAATTTGTAGCCCAAGTTGGCTTGCATCAACTGGAAAGACTTACTATTGTGTGCTGCATTAATGCATAATGCTATTGTGCACAGACCAAAGAAGCTTTGAATAATTAAGACAAAGTTTTCATACGGCTGAAAATTGCTGCCTTATGTATTTTAGTAATATCCTATAATGTGCAATGGTAAGTCACAAATATTTGGAGCTATTAATAGGTGGTAGAAAGCAGTATTATATGAGGGCATTAAATAATTCAGATATGCTGAATGTAAGACATGAATATTTTTAAGAGACTTGTCTCTTTCACAGCAACCTAAGTATTAGAGAGACAATTAGGAATCTTCCAAATGGTTTTATTTGGGGAAACTTTGATATATGACAAAGAACTATGGAATCCCATACAACAGTATTATGTATATAAAATAAAAGTAATGGGTAATACAATGATTTTATATGATACAAAATCTGAATAAAACTTTAAGGTGCTTCATATTGTCATTTATGTGTTACAAAATTACTGTAATGCTCATATCACTGCATTTTAGTACTGAATTAAGGTAGTTCACTTTAGAAAGCATAAGACACACGAAATGCCAAGTTTTGAAACTAATTACCACTGATTTAATCATTCGGAGGTGGGGGGATTCACACGGCCCTAAAATATTATGCAGGGGCCATCCAACCCATAGAAAGTTAGTCAATTATGCCCAAAAGTAAAATTCTCAGACAACATAGAATACACAATTATGTTTTCCTGCACCAAAAATACCTTACAAATCCAGATCTGTATTTCATGCCAGGAATTACATTCAGTAAAACTGAAGACAGTTATGGAAAGAGGGCATTTGTCAACATCCAGAAAAATGATAGACCTGCTAGGATGGTTTTTCAGTGTTTGTACCTCAAGTTAGGTGGCAATTTTCTGTGAAATAGAAATATTTCCATACATTCTTTACTGCATTGTCCTAAACCTCCCTAGAATCAGATGTTTCAGCCACTACTGCACTACTTAAAAAAATATTTACAGGTTACTTCATGATTTTCAGGCAAGTTAAACAGTAAACAAAGTCCATTATCTCAGGTGTTTGGAAACAATACTTTTGAAACTAGTTCTGTTTCTGCTATCAGATATACAGGTTGCTACACATCTGGCCTACTTTGAAACAGCTAGTCTTTATTACTGGACACCAAAAGGAGTTAAATCAGAAGTTTTTCATTGGATGTAAACCTTTATACCTGACAGTAGGAAGACCCACTTGTCAAGCGTTGTGTTTGAGAAAACCAACATTGTCCAAAATAATAGGTGTGTTTCCTCTAGCACAGCATTCTCAAAAGCATTTAGACCTAGAGATTAGACAGTGACATATTTTTATGCTTTGGATAACTTAAAAATGCTTCTTTAACCTATTGGTTGTAGCTTGCCATACCCCAGATAAATCTGCAGGTGCTTTATTCATAATAAGTAGTTATTTCAGAATTGTACTGGTTTATGGTTTATAATTTTAATAGAAAATTACATTTTTGGCTGATGAACCTAATGAAACTCACCACTATAGAAACTTATTTGTTGAATCCCCTGACATTTTTGCAGAATCCTACAGTTCTAACAGATACAGTCTGAAAATTATTTACACAAAATATTTGCATCAGTTGGTTATTACAGTCCATAGCATATGACATTTGTGTTACTTTCACCAAAAAGTAACATGAACATTTTTAGTCTGTTAACCCTTTAAACACTGAGTTAAATCCCATCTGCCCCTTGCTAGCATTATTCAGAACTCACCATATTCTCCACATTAGCAGGTAAAGGGTTAAACTAGAACTAGCTTGAATCATGAATGAAGCATTAGTGGACTCTATAGACCATATTGCTTGAGTTTCTTGTGTGTCTCACAAGTATGTTGCATGAGTCAAAACATTTTTTGCACCATTAAAAATGGTAGGAAAACCACCCCATTCTATTTTGGCAGGAGATGAGGTTCAAACAGTAATCTTCATGGCCATGGCCATGATTAAAACTTGTGTTAAGGAACACTGATTCTATGACAGTGCATTCAAGCACATGACACATCATATAAAAGTGGCAATGTTAGAAAATTATTTCATGTAAGGGAACTTGGGTTACTGAAAACTGATAATTCTGTTCCATTTCATAATTCTGGACAGTGTAATCAAAACCAAATTGTTCAGACCAGCTCTGGGGCCCATCCAGCCTCCTATTTAATGAGTACTGGGGATTATTTTCTGCAGGTACATTTGTCTGGGTGTGAAGCTGACAATCACCCCATCTAGTGACGCGGTTACGAATGAGTGTGGCTATAACAATGACTCTCACATTTGCCTTCATGGCATCATGGAGACAGTTTGTCCTTACTTCAATGATTAGCTCCATTAAGGCAGTTATTTTCTGAAAAGCCAGCAGTTTCATCTGTAGGAACGAGCAAATAATACATAATAATATATTCTAATCGTATAAATACTAATATTCACATTACTATTATGTGTGTATATGTGTGAGTGTCTATATAATATCATGCTTACTCAACTAGATGTATTAAATGTGGATTTATCATTGTCAGGATGGGTTACTAATATATTAAGCTTAGTGTCGGTAGTAATTCTATGTAGCTGCTGGTTTTATCAACTAATTTTGAACTGTTTCTTGCTGCAGAATAGTTCAGCCAGTGAGACTGATCTGTGATGACCTTTCCATATGTACTGAAGTATCTGACTTGTCACAGACAAATACTAACAATTGAACATATTCGTAACCGAACTGATTGATATCTGAATCATTAGTCTCTACTTAGGCATTTTTTTCAGCACATAATATTATTTAGAGAAAATGATTGTTATAAGATTATAAAATTGCATACTGCATAATTTTTATGGTTATTAAGAGTATTAACTGCAATGAAAATTTTATTGGTAGAATATATATGTGAATACATTAAATAATTTTGATTTGGTTTCTCTGTTAGTGACTGCCCGGAGAGTTGATCTGATAAGTGAAGAAGGTTACTGAGATTGGGATAAGCCTCAATCATTTTAATATAGGTGTAAGTTCATTCTGAATTATTCACTGAATGCCAGCACAGGCATACTTTAACAGTCTAGGCACTCTCTCACATTCTGCTTTAGCAACATTTACTCACGTTGTCCTGTTGTCATCAGTCACAGTCAGCATTCAGCTCTGTTGGATGGGTGACCAAGCTCTCTTTATGGCTAGTTTCTACCAGTGGGAACTGACACTGTTTGGTTTAGTCACACAGGTAACAGTCTGACACAACTATATCAAGGTAACCTGTGAACATACAATGGTGTGATACATATCAATTGTTAGTTAATTACAAACAAACTTTGAGAAATTTCTAAGCAGTTGATTAAAACCATATCACTGCAGGCTTACAGGTTACTTCATTATAAACATGTGGAAATTTTACCTTCTTTTTCAGTTATGCTGTATATTACAGTTGACTTGTATTACACTTATGTTAGTGCTTGATGATAGAAATAGTAGTGATTTCTGAAAGATTAGGAGATTTATTTCATACTTACACAGTTGATAGCTCTTGGAGACTCGATGACATATTCACATTGTGTCATAATTCTTCTGATAACTGTTCTTGTTCTATACCTTTTACAAGTTCTATATGAGAGTAGAGAGAAGCAGCTCATTAACCATAATTCTCATGCATCAGAAAGAAAGAATTAACCTATAACCTTAGTTTAGCCCCAGAACTCCATCTTGGTTAAATTGTAGTTCACATCACTGCACTGTATCAACTGTGGAAACTATTTGCTGTATAATAAGTCAGATGATGAGCATGTCTAGTAAACTGTAAAGGGAGAAGAGGGAGAGGGCATGAATTCAAGATGTTGTCCTGGAATTTATTTGGATGAGACTTGTCAGTCCAAAATCTGGTGCTAGGGCCAAGAATTGAATTGGGCTCCTATAAAATATTCCTACATGTCACATACATTACCAATGGGCCAACTTTGTGGAGCTGATGATAGGACTTTCACTTCCATTGACATACTGTTACCCTGGATTCTGATATGATCAGTGATACAGAGTTTTTAATATGTATTTGTAAACAAGATAAATATTTAGCCAAAGGATAATTTCAGATGTGCTTTATATGAAAGTGCCTGAACATAAAATACTGTTGTTAAGAACATTAGTTTAATAATTCATTTGCTACTTGAATCAAATGAAAAATTAACAGTGAAACCTAATCCACTCAACTGTACCACAACAAAGGTGAAACAAATAATGGATTTTGTAACATGTTACAACTTAACAGATTACCATCTTCTGGATGTGACATCTTGTAATTGGGTAGTCACCTGAATATCTTGTAAGTTTATACCAGACTTCCATGCGTCACATTCTAGAAGAGGTAGCTGTAGTCACCGCCATGACAGCCTCAAATCTTGCATGTCACATGCCACATATTTCTATAGCATATGTTTAATTAGTGCCTTTTTGCTCTGTTTAATAAAGAAAGTGTACCAATGTAAACATACAACACATGTACACACATTCATCTGTAATAAAGAACATGCTGGAGTGCATACAAGAATGTGGAAATTAATGTCATGTTTGATGACCAAGCAAAAGAGTGAAGTTATATTCAATGCAGTATCACATAGCGTGAATGAGTCATGTGTTTAAATTCGCTGTAACACATGTAACATTGTGTTATTTGAGCAGCATGTAAAGCAAATGATGTATTGAAAGCATCATGTAAACATATATAAAACCAAAAAGATGAAACTTTGTTTTAAAAGTAGTTTATTCAACATTGCTCTGATATATTGTTAGGTAGTAACATAATAAACTGGTATTATTCCATATTGTGTATGGGTGAGTGTGTACATTGTTTATTATGACATTAAAGCAGGTAAGTTTATGATGAGTTTTATGAGTAGTTCAAACTCACTGTGTGGCATTTAAGCTCATTTTGCAAAGTATTTATATGTGAAGATATAAATATGGTGATATTTTAAGTCATGCATGGAAACTATCAGTTTTTACAGTCAAGAATAAAGACAGGAAGACTTTCTTACTGCAGATGTCATCAATGTTACAGTGAAGTTTGCCAGTTTCGTAATGAGTAGTGAAGTCCTTAATTCTTGATTATAAAAATTAATAAACTGTTAAATTGTTACTTAGGAATGTTTCATAATTGGATTTAGAAATAGTTCAAATTGTTGGAACACTGTGAGATTAACCCCTATTGCAGTTTTAAACGTAATAGCAGACTATTTCTACTTAAGTTTGAGGACTTTGTTGTTGCTCATATGATTAAAAGTGTAAGCAGAGCCCTTATACTGGGCCAACTAGAGATCTTTATTGTAAGCCAAGAGGAGATTTTATTTAGAAAGAAAAGTTCCTTGGTGAACCAAGATGACATGCTTTGAGAATGGTTACATTTGTATCTAGTCAAAAAAGTCACTATGTTTTGAATGTTGTGATTATGTTTAATATGACATGCAAAGTAACTGTATGTTTATTTGAACATTATGTTTTGTCAGCAATATCTAATGATATGCAATATTATATTTGTTTATCATCATCATCATCATCATCATCGCTGCTGCTACCTCCACCGCCACTGTCACCACCACCACCACAAATATTATTTTTTTTAATCTACTGTGCCATGTACTTCTTAGTGTGCACACAACATATTCTGTTTTCCCTTTCCATTTGAGCATTAGGCATATGGAAATTGGCCACGTTGAATTTTAACATACAAGTAAATTAGAGAAACTAGTGATATTACCTTCTGTTACATGGAGTGTTGAAACAGATCATATAAACTTATGACATATGTACAGAGTACAGGAAGTGGTAATATTTGGGTAGCTCAGTCAGTGTAGAACACAGCACCTGGCTGGACTACTAATATTCAACTCACAGCAGGTTCAAGGATTTTTAATTTGCTGTCATATCCTGACCCATTCTGAATCACACACACACACAGAACCTGGAGTCCAGTGGGTTCTCATGACTACTTCCCTAAATGTGAGCTGTGTTTAGAATGTGTGGTTACCTCTCCATCAAGTCGCACGTCTTTTACGGTATAACAATTAAGCATAAGGGAACATTTTACTTTAACTGCATGACCAACATGGTCAAATATTTAAATCTTGGTTGCAGCTTTCTATCAGTACAGAGCTTTGACTCATATCGCAGTAAAATTATTAACTTACACTTTTAAATTAGTGGTCCCAGTCTTACTATCATGTCTTACATACAAGTACTGCTCACACTTATCGCTACTGTTAAAGTTATATTATGGCATGCCTTCCAAACAACAGTGGAAATGACAGCAAATTGTCATATTAGCTTGAATTTCCAACAATCCTGTATGCTGGTTTTAAACCAAACTATTTCTTGGTCCATAGTTGTCCTTGACATTAAAAAGATTTTACATCTACTCTGTCATTATACGTATGTAATAGGCCTACTATAATTTATTATCCTAAACTGTTCGTTTACAATCTTCTAAAGGATGAAAGTACATTCATCTCTCTTTTATCATACTGTTCTTGATGTTGTTCATGTCTAGGGTTCACATAATTAAGTATCAAAGGACTTTGATATGGTGCAGTATTTATGTAACTGCTATGCATAGGCCTAATGACACAGCTCATATGTTTGGAGTGCTTTCAAACTTATCCTAAATCTTCACCCACTTTGTCTGCCAATTTGTAAATGCAGACCATCATGATTAAAGCCTTGGTTAAACCAAAATCTTGTTCTATAGAATTTATTATGAACTTTTAATATTGTATTTGTTCCTAATTATTGAGTGATATAATTTAGTGTGCAGAATGTTCAAAGTACAAAGTTACTGGACTCAAAATGATGGTGAAAATAATCTACTGAAGTTAATTGGTAAGTGGAAAGTTGACCATGTTTTAAATCCATGGGACATACATTATTGACCCTGGATGGCTCAATGAAGATTTATAAAATAAATATTAGAGCCTAATAATTGTTATAATTTTGTTGTGTTTAATATTATCTAATTTTAATTAATGTCATTTATTTATCATAATCATAATCATTCTTATAGTTACAATGTTGACAATAGAAACTGATAAATCTGATGTAAACAATTAAAATGAATTAAAGACAGCATGAAATGTTTGAATTTAGAAAACAGACTTTTCACCTGTTTGTATACAGCTGATGGATAGTCCTTTCTTACAGTCCCACATACCACATCAATGTAATGAAAAATCAACACATTTTATACATTCCAGAGATATAATTGTTTATCATGCCACATACTTCCAAAGAACAAAACATAAAGCTTTATGTACACATACATGTATACCTATATTGTGTTCAGCTCTGGCAATGCCATCTTCTCATTTTGTTGGTAGTCATTGTTTTGATGAAAATGTGGAAAGAATGTGCTCCTTTGTTTCAAAGTAAATTTGGCTTCTACAGACTCCCCAGCATGGGAAATCTTGTCATTATACTCAACCTTTTGAACTTCAAACTCTATAAATGTCACAAATAGGATGTATGTTAATACAATATCATTTAATCATGTTTTTCAGGTTCTGACTTTCTCCGTAGGACATTTCTTTATTACCTGTAATTTACTATGGTAATGACCAGAGTGGCTTCCTAAAAGGCCTCCATTTTTAAATATAGCTCCCCAAGTTTAAGCCATGCATTTAATGCACTCTTATTGACTTCAGGTTTGCTTCTTGAATTATGGAAAAATTACAAATTTGCTATATGGGTATACAATTTGAGTGGTTACAAGAAATACCTGCCTAACCAAGAGTCACAAGGAAGATGAAGCAAGAGTGTGACACACAAGAGCAGTCTGATCATTGGAGAAAATATGTGGTGATAACCGGGCTTATACCCAGGGGGGTGCAAGTGGATGCAATGCTTCCACTACAAACCTGGATGCACTGACTAGGAATTTGAAAAATATCAAAGACAAACATGCTTATTAGCCTCTAAAAAACCTGTGACACTTTACTGTATTCATGTTTTGCCTCTGATAAACTGCTGTAGAAGGAAACAACTCATTTTCAAAAATGTGTAATTATGCAAGTCGCTTTTTGCATTGTTATAGAATGCGTCTTCTAATTGACATGTTGATTTTGTGGTCCTGACATAGGCACTTCCTACACATATGCTCACACAAAATACATTCATTCTAAATGTATAGCAGAGTATTACATACATATAGCCTATAAACATACGTATGCATATGTACATGAGCCTGCACTGGAAGTCACTGCACTCACTCGTGTTCACAGTCTGGCTATGGACTTGGAGGCAAGCAGTTTGAACATGTAAGGGAGGATGTGATATGAGACAGTAACCATATGTGACAACCAGTTAAAGCAAGTAAGGGAGGATGTTACTCTGCGATTACTTGGCAAGTAGTTTAGCCAGTCTTCTGAAAAGACTTCCACACCTATATGCTCTCTGGACATCTGACCTTTAAGATAAGGCCACTACAAAGTCTCAAAATGATGGACAATGAAGCACCCAGTTACACAGCGCAATATCCCAGAAAAAATGAAGATTCCAAGTTCAGGTATATTTATTGTTTCGATACGAATTGGGTTTGGTGGGTGGAAGCTGCAGACTTATGAAGGTAGAATAGCAGCTTGTTTTCTTATCGGCCAATTTGCCGTCATATTCGTCGGGTCATGCTAGAACCAGTTCCTACAGAGGGAATAGGGGTGCAACCACAAATTACGCAACTTCGACACGGAACTGTGGTAGCATCACTGGTCTGGTGCTCGAACTGAAAAGAAACTGTACATATTACAAAATAACAATTTATCAATGGTTATCCAACTTTTCCTATACGGTGCCCCATTATAATCTTATTCATCAGGCGCAGATTTTCTCTACTTGCAACTAAAACATGTCACACCACTAACCACTTACGCGAATAACTTGCAAGACAAGAATGCCAAAAACTCTAACCTCCACGGATCCGCATTGAAGTACTATATTTTATCCTCTGGGTGTTAATTATTAAACTAATTTCCACCATAGACATGTCATAATGAGTGTTGCTAGTTCTCACTGGCTTTAATACTAATCTGAAGCCTCTATCTAGTTGTGATCTTCAGGCTGCATACTTCTGAACAACATTTCTACATATGCTGTGTATTCTGTTTGTAATTTTTAAATTTTGATATGAATCCATACATTATCTGATCCACTTTAAGTGAAGATAACATGCCAGCACTACAGATGTTCGCATACGGAGCATTACTTTAAAAATTTGTTAATATCTATAACATTTTAGATAAATTAAAGTACAGTTTTAACACTGTATCTACCTATGTATGTACCGACGAAGTATATAGTGACGATCATCATCCTATTATTGTCACAGTTGTACATATATGTATATGACGAGATGCCATATACAGTTTAGGGTGGGTCCACACTTGTAACGTTACCGCATATCGTAATGCCGTAATGTTGCAAGTGACTCACATGATACGGAGTTACGAGCTGAAATTTCAGCGTAACCGTATCCTGCGAGCATACGATACGCGGTAACGTTACAAGTGTGGACCCACCCTTACACATTGGGGGTTTTTTTTTATGGGAGTCTGAGCGATGTCTTTGCAGCTAGAAGCGGCTTCTTGCGTTTATATACATTACGGTTTAAAGACAAAGAGAAAAGAGTGGCGGTGGTGGCAAAGGCAACTGTACACAAGTAGGGAAGTGTACTGCGGTTCAAGTTTGCTGGCAGACTTGAATTTTCAGCCGGTCAGTGGGTTATATAACAATTTCACCAGAATGTCTCCCAGTGAATTAGGATTTTTAATTAATTTGATTGGAGAAAAAATCTCAAAAAAGGACACAGCGTTCAGGAAAGCCATTTCTGTTCAAGAAA
>Ga0123357_10013642_pt1 | contig 10561 bp, 4 predicted proteins | sample TergutEmb28metaG_FD_89873 | JGI IMG/M metagenome (GOLD analysis project Ga0123357, IMG submission 89873) | Embiratermes neotenicus P4 segment gut microbial communities from Petit-Saut dam, French Guiana - Emb289 P4 | ecosystem: Host-associated > Arthropoda: Insects > Digestive system > Gut ...
AAATGACTTGTACTCCTCACCCAATATTGTGCGGGTGATAAAATCGAGAAGAATGGGATGGGCTGGGCATGTGGCGCGTATGGGTGAGGAGAGGGGGGTTTATAGGGTCTTGGTGGGGAAACCGGAGGGAAGGAAACCACTGGGGAGACTTAGGCGTAGATGGGCGGATAATATTAGGATGGATCTCCAGGAGGTGGGATGTGTGCATATGGACTGGATTGGGCTGGCCCAGGATAGAGACAGGTGGCGGACCCTTGTGAGTGCGGTAATGAACCTTCGGGTTCCGTGAAATGCGGGGAGTTCGTTGACTAGCTGCAAACCAGTTAGCTTCTCAAGAAGGACTCTGCACCATAGAGTAAGTAAGTAAGTAAGTAAGTCGTTGCCTGATCCCGGAGTAAGCGCTGTGGCCACAAACGGTTTACCACTGAACGCCGAGTCTTTCCAGTAGCTCTCTGAGCTGTAGCTATTTGGCCTCGCGTAGAAGGTGCCTCAGTTCATGTCACCTGCGAATGCTATTGTCACTCTCTTCGCATACTCCTCTCGGTCAATTCGGGCAATGTAAACCACCACAGAATTTTCGTCCACACCATTTAATTCTACATAACAAGCATCCTTACGGCTGGTGCTAACCCAGTGGAGGTTAACATTGTCTTGTCCTAGAAAAGGACGTACAGATAAACGATCGTAGTGAGTACCTGTGTATGAATATGTGAGTACCTGTGTATGAATCCCGAAAGTTCGGCTTTAACTTTTAAATGCCGAGTTAAATCCCATTTGCCATCTGCTGGCATTATCAGGAGCTCACCATATTCTCCACGTTAGCAGGATAAGGTTTAAGTACCAGGGCACTAGGATTGTTGCTTGAGTAGGGTGCTCTTTAACATACAAGAAAACGAGGGCTTTAACCAACTCAAAACATCCTATTTTTACTGCATTTTCCTCTTACCTAGTTGCACTAAATCCACTTGTATACATCTTCACAAAAGGGGCACACTTTTCAGCAACACAACTTCAAATGGCACAGTCTAAATTACTGCCTCCTGTCCTAAGACCTTATGCCAATTTCATCCTGCCTAAGATTAAGCCAAAAGGCCTACTTATTTATAAAAATCTACGTTTCCTTTACCAAAGGACCAACAGTCATGCCCATGACACCATGCTTCCTGCCATGAAAATCCAAGTCCAACCTACCTGTTATAAGTAACAATAAGCAGAAGATACCGGTGTGCTGCGTTGTAAACAGCTGCGTGACACTTCCCTCTATAGATCGTCATCTGTCTAACTTTACTGACCAATTGTCCCTGTCCTGAGACAGACGAAACCAGTTGAAACCCTTCCAGCCCACATCCTTGAGATCCATTTTAATATTATCCACCCATTTAAGAAGTTAAAATATTTGGCAATTACGTATTTAAGATTCTGTACACACGGAAGAATAAAGCTAGTAAAATACAACCCTCTTTAAAAGTTATGGTAAAATGGAAACAGAAAACTACAAAGACGTTGGAGAGGAGAAAGAAGGTAGTAATGGTAGTAATGATAGTAATGGTAGTAATAGTAGTAAAGGTATTAATGGTAGTAATGGTAGTAACGATAGTAATGGTAGTAATGGTAGTAATGGTAGCAATGGTAGTAATGGTAGTAATGATAGTAATGTTAGTAACGGTAGTAGTGGTAGTAATGGTAGTAATGATAGTAATGGTAGTAATGGTAGTAATTGCAGTAATGGTAGTAATGATAGTAATGGTAGTAACGGTAGTAATGGTAGTAATGGTAGTAATGATAGTAATGATAGTAATGGTAGTAATTGTAGTAATGATAGTAATGGTAGTAATGATAGTAATGGTAGTAATGGTAGTAATGGTAGTAATGATAGTAATGGTAGTAATGATAGTAATGATAGTAATGGTAGTAGAGTGTAGGGACGACGGAATGTGAGAGAGGCCCAGTGAAATTCGACTGGATGTAAAACACGTGTGTATCTGCAAGAATAGGTGCTGTGCGAACATCTGCTTACTGAAATGAAACACAACTCAGTACATTTTGTTATGATATTACATTATTTGTATGTGTTTCAAGAAATGTTCTCCAGTCTGTCAATCTTCAGCAAACTATAATGCATATAGTAATATGTTGTGCAAACTAACACCATAAAGAACTACGAAACATAATCGTGGAATAATTTACGTGCATACATAAGTTCAATACACATAATTCTATGACAATACGTGATTTGGTGTCCTGTAGGATACTAATTGATGTTTAGCGTGCCACCACATGGAGAAAGCTGAGAAATACTGCGCTATACAGCAGTCGGTCAGCTGTCTGTGTGAAGTGCAATTAACAGGGCAGACAAAATTCAATACTGAGAGATACAATACACAGTGCGTACTTAATGGGAAAATCTTCTTGGGCTACAAAGTGCGTCCGACGTTTCGGACACCTGCTGTCTTCAGTGACAGAGCGTAATGACGGGGAAGACAGACCAGGGCTTCCATATGTGTCACGTTGATTGTAACTGACTAGGCTGATGGGTGGTAACTACGTGTCGCTGTCAGTTGCCGCCAACAGCTGACAACTTACGTGTATGTGTGTTAGCTTTTGTTTATAACTTACGTCGTTGGTGCGTCAGGTTGCGTGTAATCGTTATTTATAGCAGTATTTTTAGGCGCGTTCGCAAAATTGCGAAAAGCGACTGTTAGTTTCGTCATGTCTGTCCGTCTGTCCGCATGGAAGAACTGAGCGACCACTGGACGGATTTTCATTAAATTTGATATTTGGGTATTTTTTGAAACTCTGTCGAGAAAATTCAAGTTTCATTAAAATCAGACAAGAATAATGTGTACTTTACATGTAGGCCAAAGTACATTTTTGTTCATATCTCGCTCAGTTCTTCTTCTAATGAAAAATGTTTCAGACAAACTTTATAGAGAAAATCGAAACACACATTTTATGTTCAATAATGTTTTTTCGAAAATCATTCCTTTTATGAGATAATGTGGTATAATAGTGTAGAGCGGGGCAGGCCACAGATGAAAGTATGGCGCATGGTCATTGCATGCTGGATATCTAGGGCTACAAATACGCACTCGGAGTTTGTAATACTTACTGCTCTTCCACAGTAACAATGGTTGTACAAACGCGCCTCAGTGCTGCGTTGTATGTAGACTACATTCATTGCCTGTCTTGTTTAAATCCTCAGTGATTGTAAACGACGTCTGTGTCATAATTTGCTTCGATATGCTTCCTTTTGAGAGATTTCAGATTCGAATCCAGTGAGTTATTTGAGCATTTGGTATCAAATTATCAGCAGCAATGAAGGTGTCTGTATCTTCCTAAATTCCTCCAGACAAGCAGCGAACCAATCCCTGCTCTGCTCCACAGTCCTTACCTAACAACGTCTGCTGCCTTTACATTTATTTGTGGGTTATTTAAAGACGCTGTCAGGACAAAGTCACAATATAAAGATTGATAGTAGTTCCGTTGAAAGTTCAATATTTGGGAACAACCGTAACAAATCAAAATTCTATTCAGGAAGAAATTAAGATCAGATTGAAGTCACGGAATGTTTGCTATTATTCGGTGCAGAATCTTTTGTCTTCCACTTTGCTATCCAGAAATTTAAAGATTAAGATATACAGAAATACAGTTTCGCCTGTTGTTTTGTATGGGTGTGAAAATTGGTCGCTGACATTGAGACAGGGACGTAGGCTGAGGGTGTTTGAAAATAGGGTGTTGAGGAGAATATTTGGGCATAAAAGGGACGAGGTTACATGGGAGTGGAGAAGACTACATAATGAGGAGCTTAATGATCTGTACTTCTCACCCAATACTGTTCGGGTGATAAAAGCGAGAAGAATGAGTTGGGCGGGGCATGTAGCGCGTATAGGTGAGAGGAGAAGCATATACAGGGTTTTGGTGGGGAAACGTGAAGGAAAGAGACCACTTGGGAGACCAAGGCGTAGATGGGAGGATAATATTAAGAGGAAGTGGGATGTGGGGGTGGGGACTTCCTCGAGCTGGTTCAGGACAGGGACAGGTGGCAGGAACTTGTTACTGCGGTAATGAACCTTCGGATTCCATAAAATGCGGAAAATTTCTTGACTATCTGAAAACCTGTAAGCTTCTCAAGAAGGTCTCTGCTCCATGAAGGAAATAAGCAAGCAAGCAAGTTAACGACGCTGTCAGTAGTTGAGATTATGTAACAGTGAATGACAGGATAATCACTGAATAGTGAATTTGAATGGATACTTAAGAAAACGACTTCAGTTGAATACGAAGTACTATCCAACGTTTGCCTGGAGTAGATGAAGAATATCTTAGGAAGCCTGAGGTAGTCGGTCCCCTGGCGGCTGTCTGAGAAGTTTCTTTAGCTTTCGGTTGGTAGCGATTGCTAAGAAACCATTAGGATTATAAATATTACGTTCTGTATGAAGGTAAGTCGTTGGGATGCCTGCACAACATACATGAAATGTCGTTTGTCAGTCCAGCGTTGTAAACGTGGCAATGGTGCGAAACTGCAAGGTAATATTAGACAGAATTCGTGCTGCAGTAATGAGCAGTTCACAAAACTAAAACCATAGAGCAATAATAATACCAATAACTTACGTACGATTCATGCAGAACTTTAAGTCAATACAATAAAATGTAGCCTTTGCAAATTCTGATCAAAACTCGTGTTTAATTTCCTAATTACAACAGATATTTTGGATTTTTCGTTTCCTTACAAAATTAGACGTTATACTTCTTTACGTCTTCCGTACAGTAAGTGTCCATTTTAGACAGAGCCGGGATAGCGTGGTAGACATAAAGTGTTTAGGCTACGGGACTAACTCTCTAGGAATCCTGCTTCAATCCTCGACAAGGGCAAAGGATTTTTCCCTTCTCCAAACGGCGCAGGACGGCGCTGTAGCATACTCAGGCAACTATTCAATGGGTAAAAGAGGCTCTTCCCCAGAGTGAAGTGACCGATTCCTGAAACTTGCCACGCACCTCCATTAAGTTTCAAGATTAAGAATGACTGAAATTATATCTCCATCCCTCCATACACCTTAATGTTGTCCCTACGGACTAGAATTTACCCATTTTTAAATTTCTGCCGGAATTCCAGTTATTATGATGTTTCTTCATGGTTTCTTTAGTCTTTCGATATGGGTGTCTTTTTAATCTCCATCTACATTTTCCCTATTTATTATTCATAATCATCTTTCTCGCATTATTTGTAATATATAACATTCTGAAACTTAACCTAGAACTTGTCTGTTGTATCCGTACAATGAGAACCAAAAGAATGCCCTATTTACTTTCAGTTTATTTCAATAATTAGCCTCTACATGTTTCGAGCAGCAAGCCTGCTCGAAACATGTAGAGGTTAATTACTGAAATAAATTGAAAGTAAATAGTGTGTCCTGTTGGTTCTTATTGTACGGATATTTCACGATGCAGGTCAACAAAACATTAAATTTGTCTGTTGTAGTACTTTTTTTCAGGAAACTGTACGCAATACAGCAACTTTCGCCTTACTCTTGCCGCAACTACTGCAACGTATGTGAAGTGCATGCAGTTTGAACTGACGCTACATTCGTTGGAGAGGGGCAGTTCTGCTTGCTTAGTCTCTACTGGGCACTTTTGACATTCAGAGGACCGTGCATCGTGATATATTCTTGCAATAAAACCAACGAGATGCACTAATTCTCAAATTTATTCTTGGAATAGAACTCTACATGTTTCGGACAGTTTCTCTGTCCATCATCAGGAGTCTAGTACTGTACACACAGCAATAGGTATATGTCATACAGGTTATGCTGACAGCTTGCGAACAAGCAGTCAGCATAACCTGTGTGTATTGCTGTGTGTACAGTGCTAGACACCTGATGATGGACAGAGAAACTATCCGAAACATGTAGAGTTCTATTCCAAAAACAAATTTGAGAAATTGGTGTATCTCGTTGGTTTTATGGCAATAATCCACTGGGCACGTCTGTCAGAATTGAATTAACTTCCAGGATGGCACACTTACGTAGAATAGAGATGGCAAATTCGTTGTAGGTAGCTGATTCGGCTCATAATAACAGAAAACTTGCCTGAGTTAAATTAGGTAGTTAAGGCCTAAAGCAATCTTAAATATCAGTGAACAGAACAGTTCTGTATTCTGGTTTGTCACGCTGTACAGTATGGTAGAATTTAACAAAGGAGGAGCTTGCTACCTCCATCTCTAGGGTATTCCTTCATCCTGAAGATTGAGGCAGGAGGTTTTTGCGAAAATTCGGTAACGAGCTGCCGGATTACATGGTGTCGCACTTCGGAAGAAAATAGTCTTAATAGCAATTTCGTAAGAACGTCAAATCTCACAGTTTTCCTGACAGCAGTACCGACTGAACATTCAGGACCTGTATTTTGTCTGACTTTCGTCACTCAACGTCGCTGCTATTCCAGCGCGCATGTCGACAGGTTGCTGGTTCGTATGCTACAGTAGCACGACAGGGCGTGACAAACGATACGCGTCAGGTGAAGTGACAATACTGTACTGAAAATGACTGTAGTTCGTTGTGGTATAAAACACGTGGAAGCTTAGAGGCAAATAGGCTAGCGTTACCTTATATCCATTACAAGGAAAGAGAATATTTCCCAATTATCCACCACGGAAAGCAGGTTAAAAAGAGGACTCGTGAATCGAAATTTTATTACGTAAAATTAGGATTGTCACTGTAAAGAAAATGTGCAAAATTTAAAAGTATATTCAAGTTTCATTACAATGTACACATGGTGGACAGTCTGTCACCAGTTATCTGGTCGTCTACTTGCTCATTCACATGTCTGTTGTTGTCTTATACTCTGCTATGTTATGATCCTTACTCTCCTTTCACTGTTTAACCATACGCAAGGAAGAAACGAGGAGTCACGAATATTCCTGAGTTTCCTGATACATTCCGAAAGTCGACTGCTGAATTCATACGATTTTATTTCTTGAAAATATAATATTATAAGCATGTATTTCTTTAATTTTTTTTTTTCATTTTAATACTAGTAAAACATACAAAAGTTCTAAGATGTAATATATAGTCAAAACACGGGCATATCTAAAAATTTAACCCCCCCCCCACCTGGACGGAAGTTTTTAGGGTCTATAAAAGAGGACTTATTGTAGCCCTAAAATACGCTTGATAAGGGACTAGAACTGTCGGAAATTATGAGAATTTCATAACGTGCCTAATCATCAAAAATTAATGTGTCATTTGACATTTACCGATGGGTTATTGTGTTGTGTTGTGTTGTGTTGTGTCGTGTCGTGTCGTGTCGTGTCGTGTTGTGACCTTTCGCAAGGACATTGAGTGCTAAATATTTCAGGCCACCAGCACTCTTGTGTCTAAATCATCACCGCCATTTCATGTCCAGTAGCGGAATAACTATAATTTATCAGCGGTCATAAAATAATTGCCCTTGCACGCGGTATGCATTTGGCTAGTGCAGTGTCTCTCGTCCGATAAACCGCTACGTGAATCTATGTGCACCCTGGACATTCAGAATTGATTTGCTTCTGCATTCAGATATCTCCTTATGGTTGTTATCATTACAGTAATCGATTACTTTCAGATATATCCTGTTGGTTGTTATCATTACAGTAATCAATCCGGGGTTTACCGCCGATTTATTTTTCGGACATATTATTTTGGTTCTGCCTCCCCCCACGCCTCCCGTCCAATTGGTACAGGGGCAGCTTTGATGATTTTCTCGATGACGGAAGCTTCCAAACCTCGCTTTTAATGAAGAGGAGACGATGGAAGATGCCCAGTATATTTTTAATGCCATAAAATGACCTTTCCGAAGATTTTGGACTTGGCATTCTTTAAATTTAATGTTCGTGTCTGTAGTAATTTATTTAGTTTCACAGAGCATGGTTCAGAAACACCGATGTAATCAGTTCGGGACGTTTGGAACATTTGCGTGTGTCAGTCAGGCATCGCAGATCAGCAGTTGCACTGGGTGGTCTTTGCTTTTCAGTTGATGAGAGTAAATAAGAACCCAAGATTGACAGGAGTGATTGAAACCTGAATGGAAATGCCACAATAAATACACTAACATGCAGTTCCCGAAAACAAATGGACTTTTGTGTGATTATTTATGTTTCTGTTTCCGAAAGGTTAATAGCATCCTAAGCCAGTGTTACCTCTGGAATTGAAATGTACAAGGAAGGTAATTCTAAAGGGCTCTTTAAATAGATTGCTTTAAAGTGCAATAAGGCTATCTATGCCAGTCAATATACAAGTGTTTTGCAAACCTATTATTAGTTTCAGCTGATTGATCTGCATTTATTGTGGCTTTATATCTACAACAATCCTGTGTAGATCTACAGAATATTTTTAGGGTAAGATTACAAGTAGTATTTAATGTGTCAGAATTGTAGCTTGCGTGCTTAATGTAAATCGTTCAAATTTTTGGTTGGAAATCTTCCAAGGAAGATACTTGTTCTTATATTAAAGCCAAGTAGATGCACTAATTTCTCAAATTTATTTTTGGAATAAAACTACATATTTCGGACAGTTCCTCTGTCCATCATCAGGAGTTTTTCACTATACACATAGCAATGGTATATGTCATACAGGTTTGCTGACAGCTTGTTGCTTGCAAGCTGTCAGCAAACCTGTATGACATATACCATTGCTGTGTGTACAGTGAAAACTCCTGATGATGGACAGAGGAACTGTTCGAAACTTGTAGAGTTTTATTCCAAAAATAAATTTAAGAGTTTAGTACATCTACTTGGCTTTATTATAAGAATTTATCACGATGCACGGTCACCTGAACGTCAAAAGAAGATACTTGTGTGTAGATTACAAGAGACAGAGGTGCTCTGATGTAGCTGTGATACGTAAGCGCTAGCATGGCTCATTTTGTGTAGTGACTAGGCAAGAGCCTGAATGACGGGTTAAGAACAGACACTATTCTCTTTACTGCCGCTCCCAACCGACTCTGGGGCCCACCCATCTGCCTGTTTAGCGGTAACTGGTGGCTCTCTGACTGGGATAAGGTGATTGACGCGTGAACCTGACCACTCACCTGTATTTAGTGCCAAGACTAAGAATGGGTGGAGGTATACCATCACGCCCCTTTACGTCTTCGTGGCATAGTGCTTAATGGTTAGAGACATCCTTAAGAAACAAAATGACGGAGAGGCGATAAAAACATTTGCAGGTGATAGATCTACTAAACCCCGGCACAGCACGGAAACCGTTGGCTGTGCGATGGTCAAAGAAATCGAGGGGCTTCTTCGTCGAGAACCTTTTCACGGTGGACTGCGAGGAGCTGGACGACCTACTGGCTGTCCTTGAGGAAGGTGAGTTACTTCCTGACGTCTTGTCTTATACTTTACTTTTTCTTATCCCACATGCAATGTCTATATGGTTTTGACTCGGTTGCAGTAGCCTCGTAGAGAGAGAGAGAGAGAGAGAGAGAGAGAGAGAGAGAGAGAGAGAGAGAGAGAGAGAGTGAGTTATTGTGAAGAGAGGGGAAGATTTGATGTTCCTTAAATCCAAGCAAGAAATAGTAGTTTCCTGAATGGTGTCATTGTTTAGATAATATAAACAGAACTACACTTACTCCTATTTGCCCATCTCTTCCTTTCTTCCGTCCTTATCTCATTTTTATTGTTCTTTTACTTTACTTGTTGTTCTTTTCTGCCCTCAGCTTCTTCTCTATCATTATTCCTTCTTCGCTTCTTCCTCGAACTTTTGACACATTCTTCTCACAGAAATAATTAAAATTACTAAGGCAAAGACGCCTTCACTGTCATGTACTGTAGGGACTGGGTGTTACTGTGCTACAGAAATACTGTTCTGCTATATAATGTTATGGATGTGTGCAAGTGTTGTCATACTTACTGGTCGTTAAAATTACAAAGTATTTGTTCTCTGTATTTACGTACAGTTTGTTTTTGGCGCGACAGGCCCCAGTAGGCCAGGGCCTCCTCATTCACAAGGTTTCTAGATCACACACACAACAACACATCACAGTCGGTAGTACTCCTCTGGACGAGTGATCAGCCTGTCGCAGAGACCTCTACCTGACAACATACAGCATTTACGTACAGTAGAACCCCATTTGTTCGGGATTAATTGGGACGACGAACCATCCGGATATGCATAAAAGCCATGTAATTGGATTTTTGTTTGATAATTGGCTACATCGGCAGTTTTAAGTGGAAAAATATTTTAACAAAGGGCTATTTTACTTACTTACTCCATGGTGCAGGGTCCTTCTTGAGAAGCTAACTGGTCTGCAGCTAGTCAAGAAATTCCCCGCATTTCACGGAACCCGAAGGTTCATTACCGCACTCACAAGCGTCCGCCACCTGTCTGTATCCTGGGTCAGCCCAATCCAGTCCATATACCCACATTCCACCTCCTGGAGATCCGTCCTAATATTATCCAACCATCTACGCCTAGGTCTCCCCAGTGGTCTCTTTCCCTCCGGTTTCCCCACCAAGACCCTATACACCCCCTCTCCTCACCCATACGTGCCACATGCCCAGCCCATCTCATTCTTCCCGATTTTATCACCCGCA
>Ga0123357_10013643_pt1 | contig 10561 bp, 12 predicted proteins | sample TergutEmb28metaG_FD_89873 | JGI IMG/M metagenome (GOLD analysis project Ga0123357, IMG submission 89873) | Embiratermes neotenicus P4 segment gut microbial communities from Petit-Saut dam, French Guiana - Emb289 P4 | ecosystem: Host-associated > Arthropoda: Insects > Digestive system > Gut ...
CACTCACTCACTCACTCACTCACCCACTCACTCACTGACGCTCTCTCTTTTCTCTTTTTGTCTCTGCATGTATGTGTTTCATACAGTTCTCGCAAAGTATCAACCGGTTGGTCTTCACTACGAGGTACGAATTTTTATACAGTATTTGGGCCAAAATGTGCCATGGTTTAGTCGGTTGGTTGTGAGCATCTAGCTGCGAACGTATGGGTTGTATCCAAGGTCAGTGGGGATGTGGTGGTCTGTGGTACACAAAATGGTTGCAGCGGTACATGAAATTACCACCACGGGTTTTAAATGAGTAAGCAAAGCCACAAGTAAACGAATAACGAAGGGAAAGTTTCGTTAGTAAGATCGTTGCCTGGTTAGACGTCATGTTTCATACGCACCGATAACACTTTTACACATGGTGGTTCATAGTGAGCACCAGTGTGATTTGTAGTGTAGTAGTGTGAGCTTCGCTCATACTACGTACTTAACATTACATACAGTAGCGTTGTAGATAAGTTACCTCACAATATTATATGGTGTAAGACATATGGGATCTCAGATGCACAAAACAAAACCCGTAAAATGTTAAACGGTTCTTAGATCAGCCTGATGATGACTGTCACAAGTCGAAACATGTTGCATTAATGTTATACTTTAAATGTTAGTCGTGTTGACGGAAACGTATTGTAATAAAGTAAACACACTAATAGGAGGTTCACAAATGTCTGACGTGAAAGAAACGCGATTGCTCTGTATCGTATCCGATGTTTGGCTAGCGGAAGTTAGTCGCGCGGTGTCAGTACTGTTTGGTTGTGGTCCGGAAGTGACGTCACCCAACCTGCACTCCGGTATCTAGTGCGACTTATCTTCGAATGTAGCTCTGTACAGATGTGGCCACAGCAGTTGCGGCTGACGGTGAAGTGCTACTTCGCGTGATAGTGCTTCCGTGACATGCAGTGACGAATTGATTGCACTGTTTGGCTGTTTTGTTATTTAGCACTAATTCCAGTTTAAACAGAGTGTATTGGTGCTCTGTTCAGTGTCGTTCCACCCTGCTGTAGGCCGTAGATCGTACTTTTCGCGGAGTAGATCCTGGAAACAAGAGACAATCAGCCCCGGCTTCTCTTGCTGCGCCCACACCTGCACTTATTTTTGTTTACAATGGACGTGATTTGAAGCACGAATTATACATGAATAATATATTGAACACTTAATGGCTAACTGGCCTTTCTGTGTACCGCAGGGGTTTAACTACAGAAATTCTACATTCTGCCCACGCATTGTGTTTGTGTGTTTTGTATGGATCTCAGAACAGCCATTGTTTCGCTATACAGCGTTATCTGATTTGATTTTAGGCGCGTTCACAAAATTGCGAAAGACGACTGTTAGATCCGTCCCGTCCGCCCGTCAGTCCGTGTGCTTGGAACAGTTTGGTTCCAACCGGATTGATTTTCATGAAATTTGATGTATAATTATTCTTCGAAAATGTGTAGAGAAAGTTCGGCTTCCATTAAATTCCGGCAAGAATAACGACACGTTACACGAAGACCAGCATACATTTGTGAACATATCGTGTCCAGTTCTTCTTAGAATCAGAAATATTATTCTTGTGTGTGTTTAGTAACATTTCGCCAGAAATCGTGCCGTTTGTGAAACTGTGAGGAAAAAAATGAGGTAGTACCGGACAGGCCACAGACGTCAGTATAATGTTGCGCGTGCGCATCGCATGCTTTGTAATTTAAGGTTACAGACACCCACACTCAGAATATGCAATGCTTATGTCTTTTCGACGGTAACAGTGGTTACGCCAACGCGCCGCAGTGTTACGTCTACACTTACATTTTCTCTCTTGTTATAACTGAAACGGAGTTTGTTTACTGCGCGGTACGGACTGATCATTTGAATGTAACTGAGATTGAACATAATTTCAATAAGCCCACCAAGTGACATCGCCAGCAGTGTGGGCATGCCGCCATGCAGCTACATAACTACGTGGCGCTTCATAATGTTTCTTATCTGCCCCGTACTTTGCCAGATAAAACGAGCAGTTCAGTTTGTTGGGGCAGACCACAGCTGAATCGTGCAGTACCAGCGTTATAATTGGTTACTGGTTTGAAGTGTGGCTTGTTTTTCCAAGTTTGTTACTTTAGCGACGTTGTCAGTTGATAAGGTTATATAACACATGTGGTACACGTGGAAGTATGAAGCGCTGGTGGAATTAATACTGGGGGGCGGGGGGGGGGGGCAGATTTCAGAATTTATTACGTAACATTAGGTGATAGTATCGCTTTGCTTTTGAGGTGTTACATTATCACTCGTATCGTCTGTATGCCTTATATCTGCTTTAAATGCGACACTGGCCTCTTTAACTGACTCCAAGGAGCAGAATCTTCCTTGAGACGCTGACAGTCGCGATCTGCCTGGTGTTGAATATGAATACCGCCTTGTTCGTGCGACATTAACATAGCCTGCATCTAGCTTTATCGTTGCACCGTGCATTCTGTAGTTTATTTAATATATTAGTATACGGCACACGACGCACATCCATAACCAAGCTCATTCTGAACAGCGTACGACTCACACACAACATACGACATGCTGTCACAGCACCAAGTTAGCATAACGAAGTAATCACGGAGTGTTTTTAAAGTATAACTTTAGCAAGGAACAGTGTGTGCTCCCTGAGGATGATCGTGTGAACGAAACATGTAGGAGCGTTTGAAGCGTTTTAATGTAAATTTTAGATTTATTAAATAACATATATACGTACATTTGTTGGTGTGTTAATTAAAATGCCTGTATCTCTTCTTTATTTCTTTTTTAATATTCGGCCATCTGTATTGCTCTCCCATCTACGCGGAATGACCGTCAGCGGTCTCTTACAGTCAGTTTTTGTAGTTGAAATTTTGTATTCATTTATCACTCATCCCGTTTCAGAAAACGGGGGCAAAAGACAACATGCGTTGAACCTGAAAATGAGTGAGGAACAGTGTGGAGAAAGTAAAGCAGGATCTGTTGTGTATCAGATATTGTTAGGTTAATCAAATCGAGAAGGGCAGGATGGGCAAGACAGGTAGCACACATTGAGGAAAATGAGATCATGGAAAACCCAGAAGGTAAGCGACCGCTGTGGTAGCTGCTTATAAACGCAAGGATAACATTCAGATGCATCAGCTGCACACTCCATAATTCAGATGACTTCAGCATGAAAGGGTATACTTCACCGAGTGTATGCGGCTGTGATTTCATACATTGATTTTACAAAACCCACCTCAACCCTATAGCCCTACATCCTGTACCCCTGCGGTGTGTTCTACACAGCTGCTTGCCACTCTCCCGCTCCTAGTCTTTCTATTGTTCCGCCCTGTCCACCAGTAACATCTGTGTTGGGTATGGTCATGTTTTCTTCCGCCCTTTTGTGCATTTCCTTCTAAACTGTGATCTTGAACAAAATTCAGGAGCCCGACAGTTGCTCCGAGCCACCTGTTACAGCGTTGCCGAGCCAAAATACACGGCAGAACACTTCGTGCTGCGGACAATTCCCAGACACCTTGGAAACTTTGAAGTTTAAAATCCGCGAACATCTGTTGACGTTTCGTGACACTCAGAATGCATTATACAGAATGTTCGAAAGACATTTGCTGTCTTCCGTTTGATTACAGAGGCAAATGTTGCGAAGTCTTGGTTTAATTTAAAGGATGATTTTCTTTACCTGCGGTTGTACTGCCAGCTTCTCTTGTTTAAAAAGCGTTCAGGTTACTTCCTGCGTTCTTTTTTTGTTGTATTTCACCGTGGAAGCCAGAGTTCGATCCCAGGACGGTACTCGTGGAACTTACTGGTGGTCAAAGTGGCACTGGGACAGGGTTGTTCCTCAAAAGACTTCGGGTGCCCCTGTCAGTATCGTTCCACCAGGACTCCATACTCATTCGTTCGCCCGTCCGTCTCTTACCGATGCCATGTGTCGTTTGACAGCGCGGTTGAATACCTCACTTCAAAAAAGTAAGGCTTACTGGTTTCAGAATTTGATTCAATGTGTATTTTAGAGTAACGAATTGGTTGTGCGACGTAGACGAATTTTATGTAGGGACCGTAGCCGCGTGGGAACTTGTTACAGACGCCCGCATATATTGTGTGCCCGCCCTCTCTTACCCTTTATTTGAAATAATTAGCTAATGTTGTTTGTATGTGCAATTTTTTACACAAAAAATTGTCGTCAGTGACACAGCGGTTGCTCCGCTGTTTGTTTTCAGTTATTGGTTAGGAGCCCAAATAAATTAGCGTTGAATAAATCAGCAATATTTTAAAATCTGATTTCCATAAAGTAAATAACAGAGCGCCCTGCTATGACAGCAACAGACGGACGGACAAACAGCAGCGTTTCAAATTTATATGTAATTATCCCTGATACAGAAATGTTTGAAGCCCGTTGTGACAGATCAGAATATATTTCCTTTGCAGTTCGATTTACATTTTTCAGCTCGTTATCATCAAATGTGGTCAGTACTGAATGCAGCTGCCGAGCGGGTGCTGTTTGGCTTGTATGTGGGAGGTCCAGGGTTCGAACGGTGTTTGCCTGACGGTGTTCATAGTTTTGCCGTCGCTTCAGACGCGGCTGCTCAAATTAGAACGTGAACAATTCCTTCTACATTCCTCACCACTCACCTCACCAGTTGATGGATAGTATTAAGAGTTTTTTACGTTCATGTGACCGTGCATCGTGACGAATCCTTATAATAAAACCAACTAGATGCACTAATTTTTCAAATATATTTTTTGAATAAAAGTCTACATGTTTCGAACAGTTTCTCTCTCCATCATCAGAAGTTTTTCACTGTACACGCAGCAATGGTATATGTCATACAGCTTACGAGCAGGATCAGGACGTTCCGTATGAAAGAGGCTCCATACTGAGGGCGCAGAATTTGGGGCTGCTCTGTGAACCGATGTTTGGTACTTTCTGCTAGGCGCATGTGAAATTTAGAGGAGTGCCAACTGCAGGAATCGTACTGAAGATATTAAATCCAGGTGCCCAGAATTTGTGCAGCCATGAGACAGACAGACAGACAGACAGACAGACCATCCTCACATCTAACGACGTCGCGTTCAGACGGTAGCACGTAATGTGAACTGACAGTAGGGACTGCCAGTGTCCAGTATTTTTTAACCTGCATGTAATCCGTGGATATAGAATAATGCACTGTTATTCCTGATGGTTAGTATGTCTTAGAAATATATCTTTGATCACAGAGACGTATGCGTCTCAAGTGTATTGCCAGTCCGACGTAGTACGGTATACCATGCAGCTGTGTGTAATCACTGATTTTAGTACTGTATTCTGAGGCCCTAAGCATGGTTTAACCCTTTAAATGCCGAATTAAATCCCATCTGCCATTTGGTGGCATTATTAGGAGCTCACCCTATTCTCCACGTTAGCAGGATAAGGGTTAAGACAGCCGCAGCAAGTCTGTTGAATGCTGTACAATTCAGGCTGTGTGTGGAGACCCTCAGACGAACCGATGTTCAGTCGTTCCCGTATTGTGAAAGGTCGTTTAACCTTGAGCGTTTGTCTCTCTCTCTCTCTCTCTCTCTCTCTCTCTCTCTCTGTCGTATTCGGGCTTGAGATTTTTTAAATCCAGCTCACCTGTTACTGTTTGTATCCCTTTCCAGTATCAGATTAACCTGAATAATATATAAAGATCCAGTCCGTACCGCGCAGTAAACACTCGTCTCGGTTATAAAAAAACCAGACAATGTTGTATAGAGAGATAATCGCAGTTTGTTCTGAGATCCACACAAAACACACAAATACAGTGTGTGGGGCAGAACGTAGAATTGTTGAATGTTAAATTGATGGTACATATAGTGACCACTGGACTTAAAAGGGTTATACATGTATATAAATAATTATATAGAATGATTCAGTCCGTACCGCGCAGTAAACACACTCCGTCACGGTTATACAAACCAGTTAATGCTGTATAGGGAAATAATCGCGGTTTGTTCTCAGATCCACAGAAAACACGTAAATACACTGTGTGGGGCAGAACGTAGAATTTGTTGCTGTGTAACCTGGTGGTAAATAAAATAACCACTGGCCTTTGAACAGTTTAGTTTGTGAAATTGAGAACAGTGTTGTTGTGCATGTGGGAATGGCGTGTCAGCGGGTGTGACGTAGCGCAGGAAACACGAGTCAGCTAATGACGCAAGGTCAGGTCTATTGTGAAACCACACGTCATATTCCGAGCATACAATAATAGTAGGAAGCGTCGTGCGTGTAAAGTTTATTCTGCTGACTGTGAGGGGGTGGAAGTTAGAAAGTGGAACGGGGCGGGGGTTAAATAATGAAAATTTAAAAAGGAAGTTGCCAGAAGAATGTGTATCGGTTTACACGACAGTTCGTAATGAAGGTGACGTGTTTGTGGCGCGGTTGTGGTGCCACATTGCTGTTGGCATGCAGGACGGTAGCTGTGTCACACTGTGCTGTGTGTCCCGTTTGTGCGAGATTGCTTAGGACTAAGTGCACACCCCTTTACCGTCAGAGAGTTTTGTGCAAATTCTTTGGCCTTCGGTGTATAAATAAACCAATGCAGTCATACTTACTTACTCCATCGTGCAGAGTCCTCCTTGAGAAGCTAACTGGTTTGTAGATAGCTAGTCAAGAAATTTCCCGCATTTCACGGAACCCGAAGGTTCATTACCGCACTCACAAGCGTCCGCCACCTGTCTCTATCCTGGGCCAGCAGTCATACAAACCATAAAATGCATTTCATGACAAGTTCGTGATTTCAGGCCCCCGCCGCGAAGTAGATGTTAACTGCGCTCTTCTGGGTTATTACGCAGCGATTAGTAATTTCTTACCGACGTTTCGGGACAACCCGTCGGTCCCATCTTCAATTCATGACCCCTGAAGATGGTACCGAAATGTCCCGAAACGCCGGTATGAAATTATCACTACCAGCTGCTTAAAACCCCAGAAGAAGAGCGGAGTTCTCAGTTCATGGCAAGTGTAAAACGCCTTCGTGTTTCCGCACGGGAGTGCCATTCTGAGGGAGCCTTCTAGAACAAAGGAATACAATTCCAACACGCTACGCAAGGTTTCGCTGGTATAATTAAAATATTAAAGTTCTAGAATTCTTAAAATTGACAAGCGTGCAATCACAGTGTTGTGATGAACAAACGATGTGATAGTGGGCCTCTTGAGTACAAGCAGGCAGCAGTTTTAGTCTTGTAATAAAACCAACTAGATGCACTAATTTCTCAAATTTATTTTTGGAATGAAACTCAACATGTTTCGCACAGTTCCTCTGCAGCAATGGTATATGTCATACAGGTTTGCAGACAGCTTGCGCGCAGGACCAGGACGGAACGTCCTGATCCTGCTCGCAAGCTGTATGACATATACCATTGCTGTGTGTACAGTGAAAAACTACTGATGATGGACAGAGGAACTGTCCGAAACATGTAGAGTTTTATTCCAAAGATATATTTGAGAAATTAGTGCATCTAGTTGGTTTAGTTATGAGAATTTATCACGATGCACGGTCATCTGAACGTCAAATTCAGCGGTTTTGTGTTTTGTCTGCAGTCTTTGGCCCATTGTGACGTAAGCATGTTGCGGCAGCTTCAGACTGCATAGCGCGCAGTGATTGCGGAATGATGAATTGGGAGGGATGTGGAAGGAAGCGAGAGTGACCTTTTGTCGGGTGTGTGTGTGTGTGTGTCAGTGCGGTTATATTGAACTAACTCTTCGTCTGCATATCCGGTCTCACAGCCTGGAAGCACACCAGAGACCTCTCACGTGCGAAGTAACAACACCAGCCGCTGGACCGGTTTTGTTTTGTGACCCCGCTGTCATGATGGCAGTCATGTTGCTGACGTTAGTTTTTGACAAGGGGAGCCTTTGACAGTAACGGAGAATTCGGTAGGGTTGACGCCCACGGGAGGGACCAGACGTGACATTTGTCTGGAAAGAAATTGTGCAATTGGACATCAGTTAAAGGTTTGGAATTCTGGTGAGTAGACACTGAAAACGGGGACACTTGGTTATTCAAGGTCTTCGGCAGTGTTCACAAGCCCGGGCGTTCAGTTGACATTTCTGTTAATTCGCGTATTTTCGCATGACGGTTGTACCTAGTAGAGAATGGTACAGAGACGGTAAAACACAAGTTCAGATGTACCAGAGTAGCCATTTTCGTGGTATCTCCGCGCAGTTGAACTGAATTTGGATTCCAAGGCTTCCCGGGGTGTGACGCCGTTTCGACTGGTGAGTTATTAACGACATGAAGTGTTCGATACGATTGCTTGACCCTGAAGATGAAGGTAATGCGTCTTCCGAAACGTCCGCAAATATTTACCAGTCTGCATTTTGTAGCACCCAAGTCTTCACCAAATCCTGAGACGGTCTCCCAGCTCATAGTTACTGCTACCTGCTATGCAGGGAGCGTTCGCTGTTGAAACCCGCGAGAGGGGACCAACCTGTAGCTGTCCAGGCCACCAGATCATATTTTAAGATCAGGAAAGTTCGATTCTTGACAGGGGCAAAATGATTTTCTCTTATCTAAAGCTTCCGGGCCCCCTCTGGTGTCCACCCAGCCAACTGTTTATTTGTTAGCGGCTTGGGGCTACTTCTCTGAGCTGGGCTGTCGTGTGTCACTGCTCACCTCCATCTTGTGCGTAAGTTAGAATGAATGCAGATATGTACCTCAATTCCACCGTGTACGTTCATATTAGAGAAGCAGAATATGGTGCCCTTGCGTGAAGTCACTGCTACTGTAAGCCTGCAGGAATTTATATAAGTTATGTATGAAAATGCAGTTTTGGGTCACAGTAAACATGCTGCGTCTGCGTCACAAACACCACCAGTTTAACCTTTTAAAACGTATTGATTACGCCATGTGCCACTAGGTGTAACTCTACCCACACAGCGTATTGTGTGTTTTGTACGGCTCTGAGAACAAACAGCGGTTATTTCACTGTACAGCATTAACTGCCCGTTTTGTATATCCGAGACGGAGTGTGTTTACTGCGCGGTACGGACTGAGTCTTTAAATATAATTCGGGCTAAACTTAGTTTTAGAGATAAGATGGAAACGTTAGAATTGTGACAGTAGCTTGCAGTGAGGACCGCGAAATTTTGATTTCTCGTTCATCCTAACGCGTAATTTAACATTAAAACGGGGGATTTATTTTGGTAACTTTAAGTCGGAAGGGCTGCATCAGAAGCTGTAAGGAACTTGGAACGTAGTAACTGTCGCTGCATTGCTTGAAGACTGATGTGAACCAAGGTCACCTGTCAGGAAAGCCGGTCGTAGTACCTAGCGGATGCGTAATGGCTTCTAGTCAGCAGTCCGGCAAACAGAATATATAGATCCCCTGACGTTTCCATAACGTGTGTTGCTTTTTCTTTGTTTTCACCCTACCATCACCATCAGAAGGACGAGCGGGCAAAACTTGCAACGCTGCGATCTACCCCCCTCTCCGCATGAAAATGCTTCCTCTCTGTCTCTCTCTCTCTCTCTCTCCCTCCCCTCTTTTTAAAGGGCAATCGCTGTTTATTCTCCTGCTGATATGAAACATAAATGCACTCGCCGTGTGCACAAAATGCAGAGTTCTGAACGTACGATCAGGCAGACAGCGTGTGTGGTTGCTCTTTTGAAGTGCTCCGTTTTCATAGACACTTGTCACGGCGAGTATATTTGTCGAATTGTGATTCTTCGAGTTCAAGAAGAACCAAACAGTCTTGTGTCCACCAGGTATATTTACTTTTACTCTAGATATAAGCTGTTACGTCATGTGTTTACTGAAACTTGGTCACGGGAGCGTCTTGTCTCCAGCGTTGTCATATTTGTATTGGTTCAGAGCACGAGGCGTTGATACCAGTGAAATGGAGTGTGTGGTCGTGTATAGCGGTGGATGGAAACTGCCACGTGTGCCCAATAAGGGAGACCTCTCCCAGATTGAAGTGTTTATCATATAGGGCAGAAACTGATAACAGCCTAAAGGCGTCGCGGCGCCGCTGGCTGCAGTGGGTTCAGTACAAGTAGATACATATCGCAAGGAAATGGTGGTATTATGGGGCTGTTTGTGTGGTGGTTTGTCCATCGGCAGACGCTCCGTCGTTACCGGAATACCGGTTTCGCAAACCGGGGCCTGTTTTGGCGTAAGTAAAGTGTGACTGTCACTGAGCCGCCCTTCACGAAACTCGTGCACCGAATTTCACTAGCTGATAGCGTCACGAACGGATGGATACATGGTCTCCATATAAGGTGTCACTTTTTTTTTCCGTCATAAACACTGCCGTGACAAACGAATAGAGTGACCAGTCCCCCCCCCAAATGTAAGTGGCTTTTCTTTCGAACTTTGGGTCTGCTGTTATTTGTACGCGAGATTGGCGGATCATGTGGCGCGTATGGGGAGGGCAGAGGTGTGCACAGGGTTCTAGTGGGAAGACATGAGGGAAAGAGGCCATTGGGGAGACCCAGACGTAGATGGGAGGATAATATTAAGATGAATCTTCTGGAAGTGGGAGGGGGTGGAGACTGGATGGAGTTGGCTCAGGATAGGGACAGATGGC
>Ga0123357_10013645_pt1 | contig 10560 bp, 8 predicted proteins | sample TergutEmb28metaG_FD_89873 | JGI IMG/M metagenome (GOLD analysis project Ga0123357, IMG submission 89873) | Embiratermes neotenicus P4 segment gut microbial communities from Petit-Saut dam, French Guiana - Emb289 P4 | ecosystem: Host-associated > Arthropoda: Insects > Digestive system > Gut ...
AAATACGAAAGTTTTAAGGATAATATTTGGTTTAACAGTCACATTAGCCGATGTGTGTCGAGGCGGTGTAGTAGAATTACACTTTACGTAGCTACAGCACGTTTTACAGTACACAATTTCGAGAAGAATATACTTTTTTCTGGCGAATTCAGGAAATTTATTGCCAATATCCGAAGTGCTCGCTAAGGAATCTAAATCAGAAACATATGAATCCAACCAGAACTTCAAACTACATTTCAGCAGTAGCAGTAATTCCCAGTTGGCACATAAAATGTAAAGTAGTCCTTGTACAGGTCCGGAGAGGCCCTGAGGGTTCAAGTAGTTTCAGACTCCCATGCTTCATGACAATCAGCACATGAAGACAGTAAGGTTGTCAGCCTTAAACACCGGCCGTCTTTACCTCCCACGGAAATATTCCTGGTGATTATTTCTCTTGGAGGCTGAGTAGACTCCAGGGCCATACTGCCGCCGGAAGGATTATGTCAACGAGAAATTCCAATGACACCATCGGGAATAGGCTTGTAGCAAAGTGCCTCAACCAACGGCGCCACTGCGTGCCACACGGGTTACACTTAGATTTTCTATTATATTGTTTGATTCTTAATGTACTCGTTAAAGAAATGCAACTTACGTAGTGTGTTTTAAAAAGATTTGTTAGGTTTAAAAAGAATAAATTGTTAAGTCTAAGTAAAAAAGACATTCTTCATATACTTTATGTAATAGGTAGGAATTTGCATGACGAAATTGAAGAAATTCACGGGAAAACTCAAAGTAAATAAAGTGGGCCTTGCAGGTACAGATCGAGTCACAAACACTTCACTGCGATGTTGAGCTTACTCATAAGGGACAATCAAAACGAAAGGGAAAGTCGACACAAATCTTTCTGGGCGAAATACAATTGCAAACCACAAGGAACGGCTTTCTGGCGGCGTCTAGAATTTTGGGAAACAGGGCTCAGAACAGAATTTCGATAGTCCACATTAAAAAAAAAAAAAAACAAAACGCAATAATTTAGACACAACGAAACAATCACAAAATACATTTTATATCAGGTGCCAGCTTATACATATTTTGGCACCAGGGTGGTTCTTTCCATGTGAAAGGAACGCTCGTTGATGAGGGTTGCTTATTCCGATTTATTATTCAGCATGTTGTGGAAATACTTTGCTGCGTTTGTGAAGACGCTTCACTGTATTACTTCTCTGTGGTTTACTTTACAACGCTGTCGGTATCTCTGAGTACACGGTGTCCAAAGTTTGGAAAATTTAAGAATGATGAACTGAAAAGGATTTGGAAGTCAGCGATGGCAGTCCAGTTGAGGCAATGCATTCACTTCGAATTCTCTCTTGCATGTCTATAGCCTCTTCCAGTGACAGTTCTTCAGACAGCGCGATCTGGTGCTTCTTTATCTATAGTCCAGTACCTTCTCTTTACCTTAGATTCATCCAATATCTGTTTACGTCTTCTTATTCTTCGTCTTCTCTTCCTTTTTATCTTTCCTTCAACAACGTGTTTTAGAAGACAGTTCATAAGCAAGATGTGACCAGTCCAGTTTGCCTTCCTTCGTTTTATTTTATGTATTTTCAGGTATTGTCCCAGTATTTGCCTAGTAGGGCACAGCAATATCGATACTACAGACGTCCGCCTCCGAATCACGCAGCCGTATCGCAACACCAGACTGCGGTTTCATTTCCCTGTAACTGAATACTGACCCTCTACAATCGTCTACTACCTTCAGTCCAGTGTCTTGTTGCGGATTTGGCACCATAAGAGACATTCGTGATGTCACAAGTCAACTGCAACTCCGAAATGGTAAACAAGATATGTAGGGTCACGGAACGTCTCAGTATTCTTGGTTCTTAGCGGTGTAATGGAGCAGTCCATGCCAGCGTACAAATGTTCCTATTTTTTATAACTTTACCTATTCTATATATCTTGAGTTCTTAGCCAAAAATTGTACACATTAAGTGCACATACATGAGGCAGTGTCTGCCATTCGGTCTGTATGTCTGAGTACATTACTACTGACGAAACTGAAAAGATTTCTGTGAAATTTCGTACTGGTTCTACGAACATATAAAGTTCTTAGACCAGACTATTTCCATTTTAATCGGTCTAATATTCTCCTCACTATTTATGCAACTCAGATCGAACGTTATAGATTATATAAAAGAGGACAGTCGTAAAAAAGTTGATATTGCAAATATCAGTCACGTTATTCTACTCCAAAAAACTGGTGTTCTAGCGGTAGATGGTAGAAATAGACGTAAATATAAGGTTCCGTTTTACATAGTTTTAAAAGCATGTGCTGTCTCTGGAAACTGTAAACTAAGTTCCTGCATCAAATATTCCGATGTTTAGATCGACTGTGGAGGAAACAAACCCAGTTCCATTACCGAAGCATCAGGAGGCCGAACGGCAGTAGACCCTCTGCTGTGAGGGTGATAGTGGATCAGGAAACGCGGAAAACGAGAGGTTAAAACGCAGGGCTCTTAGGGAGTTTCAGTAACCAAACGGACAAATGAACTAGTCACACAGAACTCCCAACAAAGAGTGAGGGGTCCATTTCCATGTTAAGAATTCTTACAGTGTCTTTGTCCCAGAAAACCGTTTCTTGCAATAGGCTACGCAATTCCCAGGAAAACTCCAAAATTTCTGTTCAGTATTTGTCTTTAACAGTTGAGAAATGGCGTAATATGTTTATCTCGTTATTCTAAATTATTATTCGATATCTTAAGCTTTAGCAGTGGTGCAGTCGAGGAGTCTGTTCTTATGTGATGTGACGCCTTGTAGCGGGGTGTTTGCTGCCAGACGTTTTGAGACACGGTAACGGCGTCATCTTCAAGGTCAGAATGCCCAGTAAAGGAACGTACTTACTTACTCCATGGAGCAGAGTCCTTCTTGAGAAGCTAACTGGTTCTGCAGTTAGTCAAGAAATTCCCCGCACTTTATGGAAACCGAAAGTTCATCACCGTATTCACAAATGCCCGCCATCTGTCCCTATCCTGAACCAACTCCATCCAGTCTCCACCCCCTCCCAATTCCCGAAGATCCATCTTAATAGTGTCCTCCCATCTACGTCTGGGTCTCCCCAATGGTCTCTTTCCCTCAGGTTTGCCCACTAGAACCCTGTGCACACCTCTCCTCTCCCCCATACGCGCCATATGCCCCGCCCATATCATTCTAAAGGAACACTTCTTTGAACTAGACATCACAGTTCTCGACACTAGGGCGCCAAACTGATCAGATCCCTTCCAAATTTTTACCTGAAGATGGAAACAAAACCAATTTCCGAAACAATGTTTTCATTTCTTATATTCCTTTTGTGTATTTCGAAACACTTAGCAACGGATACAATCCAAATCTAAATGATAATATATGTGACATAGCACTGTCAGAAATTTAGCACCGAGACGTCTCTTGCTCAACACCGAAACATCTAGAATAAAACGAAATTTGCGAAATATGAGATTCATACAGTGGCGTTGATAAAGAACGAAGTTTTCTGAGATTCTACGACGCATCGACTACTGAAAAGTTACAGACATTTCGTTGGAAGGTAATGCCAACAAAACGACTGCAAACATTAACCAGTTGACACGGTGTAATATTCGAAAATACATGAATATTCAAGGGAAGCCTTGCACAAAGATAAACAGCAAATACTACGTATACAGAGAGGGACAGATGCAGACAACAAAAAGAGGAAATACATGACGATTCAGTACTTCCTGTCTTGAATTCAAGATCATAATTCTGAGAATATTCTAAATTAGAAACAAAACACATGGATCGGATTCTCAACAGTTGCACATTTGTCATTACCTGGACATTAAGACGTAAAAACAAGAACAAATTTACTGACATTTTCTAAGATTAAATTGACAAGAAACTTTTAAATGAACATGCTCAATCACCACGCACACATTATGAAAATTCCCTTGATCGAGTTTATAGCTGACATCTCTTCATTGAGATGTCCTTTCCGTTTCGCCTGTGGTTGTACTGAGACAGCTCAATTACGACAGAACACTGCACTTTCATCTCATTTACATTGCCCCTTATCCGGCGAGATTTGAAACCGCGGTAGCACAGTGGTTAAGGCGCTGGGCTACAAATCGGAAGGTCGCTGGTTCGATCCCAGACGGTGTCATTGGAATTTTTCATTGACATAAAATCCTTCCCATCGCACCATGGTCCTGGGGTCGACTTAGCCTCTAACAGAAATGAGTACCAGGAGCATTTCTTGTGGGTAAAGGCGGCTGGTGCGTAAGGCTGACAACCTTACCACCATCCTGGGTCACTGTCACGTAATCTTGGAACCGTAACTTCCTGGAACCCTCTTGGCCATTCAAGGCCTGTAACGGGACTGCTTTACCTTTTTTTTTTGATTACTGGCTTCATCAATCATATCAATCTGTCTGTTCCTCCGTATGCATGGAAAAGCTCAGTCCCCAATCTCCGAATTTACGTGACATACACTGAATTAAAAAAAAACTCTGTCAGCACATTCCGACTGTGGTTAAAATCTGACACAAATAACAGAACCAATACATGCAGACACATGTACGTTTTAATACCTGGCATTTATAGTCCTCGGTATTTGATACTGTGTCCTATGTGAAGTATGAGTTGAGGCCGAAGAAAGAGTTGAGCATCGACGGTCGTAATTTGTTCGAGATCGCATGCAGAGTTACGGAAAATCAAACTGCCTGTGGAATCAGTTTTTTTTTAAACTGAATAATCAAAGTTTGACAGTGCATAGGACCTCAAAAGAAGGTCGAAAGCGATCCACATTTCGTACATATGGGAATAAAGACGTCTAGTTTATAATGGTTCCCACCTACCGCCTGTAGACAGTTATGACTGTTAAAAATAGACACAGTGAGTTGCCAACACATTTGGCATTGGAGCAGTAGGGGCTACGGGCACACTGAAGCGACGGCCTTTGTCTGAAGCACACTGATAGGAAACACATCTGAGACACGTGCCGAACAGGCTGTAATAAAATGACTGCTTCCAATTGGCTGCTAGCCTGGGAATTTCCCATGGGCACGGTTAACGCTTTGTCACGGTTGAGGATTACTGTTTTCTGAGATATGACACGATGTAGTGTGGTTAACTTGCCACCGAAATTTCGGAAGAACTTGCTCCTTCAATATTTCCACTGTCCTAATATAAGAAACAGAGACAAATGAGGTTTAAAGTTATCACTGTAGTGACTATCAAGATATCTGTATTCCGGGATATGGCGTCATGCAGACCAGCAGCTGATTGTCATTATTTCGGAGAAATGTCCTCTCTCCAAACGTCCATTTTTCTGATCTACTTAGCCTATGCGATTTGGATCCACCGCAGCAGCGATTAGGAAAATATCTGTCTTCTGCAATGTGACGCCATGTAACCTGCCAGCTACTGTCTCTTACTCAAGAGCAAGTAGTTGAACTGCATAGCGCGCGTCGGGTCCCTCAGTATTAACGACGACGTCAAGGGGGAAAACACAGAGATCCTCTCAAAAAAATAATGAATCTCCATGACTCCATGACCGTCTTTCCACTGGTCGCCATTTGTTGTTTTGATTATAGCAAGCTTCAAATCTAACGTATGCAAAACTTAAACCATACAGAACACTACAGAAAATAGCTGTATAATATCACACGCACAAAACACGATTGCACCTCAGCCTAATGCATTTTAAATTGGTATACATTAGTAATCAATCGCAAGCAAGAGAAATCGAACTTTGTCTGTGCAAACAACTGCCAAGGTCAACTGCAAACTCCTCAGTCGCTACCAGTAACCACGAACATATCGAAAGAAACTGCTGCATCCGACTCACCGAATCCAGTGAGAATATGTCTGTCGCGCCAGTTGAGGAGGTGCCCCTTCACTGCTGACCCTAAAAACGGGAACATATCCAGGTTCTGAAAGGCTGTGTTCTTTTATTTTTGAATAAGAGATGCTGCGCAAAGCTCAGAAACATAGAAAACCTAAGTGTAATATACTATCGTCTAAACACTTTAGAACTGGCTTTATGGGCTATATGGAAAGGTATATTTACAGTTTAATGTGGGGTACGCATCATGGAACAATACGACTGAAAATCGAACTACCCAAAGAATGTTAGCCGAATTCTTTATTTTCCAAGTTTTATACAAATTGCTGAGCAGCTTCAATTGTGACAGTACGTCACAGACGGGCATGTCCACTACACAAAGGGGACATTTTTAGGCGCCTTCGCAAAATTGCGAAAAGCGACTATTAGCTTCGTCATGTCTGTCTGTCTGTCTGTCTGTCCGTCCGTCCGTCGGCATGGAACAACTCGGCTCCCAATGAACGGATTTTTCGTAAAATTTGGTTTGAGTATTTTCCGAAACCTGTTGAGAAAATTCAAGTTTTATTAAAATATGTCCAGAATAACGGATACTCTGCATGAAGACCAATATACATTATGATAAGGTATGTACCATGCCTCGTGTTAAATAACACAGTATTAAAACTAACTTTTATCCACTATATTGTGTATGTTAAATCAATACAAATTTTGACTTCAGTCAAAATATGTTAAATCACATACAAACTTTGATTCCAGTCAAAATTTGTATGTGATTTAACACACACAATATGGTGCATAAAATTTGGTTTTAATAAACAGTGTTACCAATATACATTTTTCATCATATCTCGCTCATTTATTCTTAGAATAAGAATGTTTCAGAAAAAAAAAAGTTGTAGAGAAAATAGAAACACACGTGTCATGTCCAATAATTTTTCTTTTTTCGGAAATCGTGCCGTTTATGAGATAATGTGGAAACATACTGTACAGACGGGCAGGACACAGATGCCAATATGGTGCATCCGCATTGGATGCTGGATACCTAAGGCTATAAACACACATTCAGAATGCTGCCGGCCAGCAGCATCGTCGGTGCATTATACCACAAGCCGTAAACACAGTCTAGTGCTCCTGAGGATGGGCGAAACTATCACCCGAAACATGCCGAGCTGATTGGAGTTATTAATAAACTGTCATTGTTCATCTAGTTGGTTGTTTGTATTACTGTTTCAGCTTATACTTTGCGCTTAAGTTGTTAGAGATCAGTTACTGGCCCAATAGTCTTAGGTATTGATCTTCCTTTTATTTGGACAGAACAAATGCATAACAATCATTTGGTGAAGTGTGAGGACGTTCGGATGAGGTGTTGGTTCCAGTACATTCGCAAGTGAGGGAGAGAGGGACGGTAAGCCTGCTTCTAAACACATTATTTCCTACCTCAAAGCAACTGGAAGCTGCTTGCCAATCAGCTTAGTAAAAGAAACAGAAAGTAAGAAGGAAACAAGGGACGCCAGCTGGAAAGCTAATTGGCTTCCTGTTGACACTGGCAGAGTGTCTGATTCTGTGTTCCTTTCGTTCATAATATGGCTAGTGGGTGCGCTTTGTGCAGACAGTTACAACATTGCACGTCTCGGAAGCTCACACATCTGTGTTGAATGACGTCTTCATTTCTGGATAAACCAGACTAACGGAATAGTATGACTAGGCAAGAAAGATAATATTATTATTATTATCATCATCATCATTATCATCATCTCTTTATGCAGGGTATTTATATTTATATTCCTGAGACAAACTATGTCCCTAGGGAATATAGTGTTGCAGCTATTCTGTTGTTACTATTCATGGTGCTTATGTCGTTAGTTTCAGTGTTGAATCTATTGTACTTTTACATTAGCACTCTCCGAAGTATGTGTGCAGTGCCCAATATGGCTGTTTTCTGGAGTTCCTTGACTTCATGGTTTCCTGGTATGTTGCTCACGTATTTTCTGAATGACTTTGAAATAGTCCCAGTCGCCCCTATTATTACTGATATCGCCTGTGTTTTTACATTCCACATGCGCTCTATTTATTATTATTCATACCTGTACTCGTAGTATTAAAAAATGTGCGGTCTACTAGCACAGAATGTTCGGGATTTCCAGCTAAGTTTTCTAACTTTGTTTCCTTTTGGTCCAACAGCCCCCTTCCCCCGTGGGCCAGGGCCTCCTCATTCACGAGGTTTCTAGATCACACACAACGACACACCACAGTCGGTAGGACTCCTCTGGACGAGTGACCAGCTCGTCGCAGAGACCTCTACCTGACAACACACAACACTCACAATAGACAAACATCAATGCCCCCGGTGGAATTCGAACCCACAATCTCAGCAGGCGAGCGGCCGCAGACCAAAGCCTTAGACCGCGCGACCACTGGGACTGGCAAGTTTCATAAGTTTAGACTGGCCTATTTTTGTGTTGAATACTTGACTGAATGACCAATTAACTAAATAACTAACCAGCGCACTGGTTGAACGATTAACTGAATAATTGAAAAAACAACCAAACAACCGGCGACCAAGCAAATAAAAATAAACAATGTTTAACAATTGAAAATGTTCAGTCATGTTTATTGATTTCCATCCATTGGTACAATTGTCACGAGCCAAAGAGTGTTGATGTAGTAGAGTAAATGTTTGTGGACACTTGCGGTTCCGAAACAGCAAGACGCTGGTGCTTGTGGCAGAAGGAAGCCAAACAACGAACACAAATTTTGACGTTTTGCTGACCGTGCATATCAGTATACGTGTATTTATCTCAGTAATTAACCAACTTGATGCACAAAATTTTTGTTTTACAATCAGTTTATTTCATGCCTCTACATGTTTCGAGCACCATGTGCTCAACATCAGGAGGTCAAAATTGTATTACATAACCTCTGTTATCATCACACCTATAGGTGTGATGATAACAGAGGCTGTGTAATGTAATTTTGACCTCCTAATGATGAGCACATATGCCCGAAACATGTAGAGGCATGAAATAAACTTATTGTAAAACAAAAATGTTGTGCATCAAGTTGGTTAATTACTGAGATAAAAACGAACACATGGTTAGAACGTATCGGTGACCGCGTATAATTTAAAAAACAATAATCTGTATTTCAGCTTCGTACTCAGCTGAGGAAAATACAGTTCAGAGTGACTTAGAATGCTTTTAAAGTCCGTCACAATTATGTTTCTAATACTGTATAACCATAGCAAAAGATGTGTGTCAGTACCAGCTAATCACTGGTAAAGACACCGAAAACGGTACAAATTATTTTTATGAAGGTATCACCTTAAATTACAAGCTGTTTGCCCAGCGCTGGATTTCCCTTTGCCGCTAAAACGGAATTTGGATTTAAATTATTCTTTCCTTAATATCCGACTGGCTACGGGCTGAACGGTCCGGGAATCGAAACTTTAAGCAAACGTCCAGCCCGGCCCTTGGGCCCACCCAGCCTCCTATACAAAGGGTAACAATTCTCTTTCCCGGGGGTAAAGCGGACGGAGCGTTGCCCTAACCAGCCACCTTCATCTATCACTGAGGTTAAAGAAATTGTACACATCTACTCACCCTTTGTGCCTTTAATGTCAGTTTATAGGGTGAACCTTACCTTGATCGTTACCTTCCCTTAATATCAACTTACTGGAGTCCCACACATTACAAGCAAAGCAACAGCCCATGTAAAGAAGATAATCGGATGACCGAATCCATGCCTAAAGCTCAGAGAAGTCACATTTAAGGGATATTCACTTCTCGCTTGTAAGAATTATTTAGTTTTCGGTGATGCTACACATTCACAGCAGGTCTGAGGTGATGCAGTAGAAGCCTTGCCATCTATCATAGCCAAATAACAGCATCACATGAAACATAAAAGATTTTGTTGCACAGTACCGTTCGTGTTGCAAACAGGCTTTACACTTTATTTCCTATGACGCCTGTCTGCTACTTAGCCAGAAAAGTATTCTCCGTTTTAAACTGAAACCTGACTGTCCTATAATACCCCGCTGAGAACGAACGATGATTTTACCACAACATAATGTTCACATTTTATATACATTTATACGGATGCCTCTTACTGCAAATGTTGTGTAATTTAAACTAGTAGCTTACATGGGTTGTGCTGTTTAATTGCACTGACTGTGGTATTATTGGTGGCAACATTTAGTAGTGTGTAGAACTACCACAAACACAGCCAGTTAACTTACACAAAATTTTAACACCAATAATCGCTAAAATACGGTTCAGATTCCCAGCTGTTGTTACGGTCTTTATAGACCTGGTTATTCCAAAATGCCATACACTAACAGAACTTGTGTATAAGGCCCACGCCGACAACCAACGACAATTGTTAACTCTCAGCCCTGTTGTTATGACCATCGAAGGCGTTATTTTACTCAGACGCTGCAACCGGTCGCTATAGTATATTCCAAGCCTCTATATTTGTCTTATCGATTACGTTGTGCGTGCGGTTAAAGGCGTAGGCTTGTGGCCACTCGATTGCTGGGACTGCGGGATCGAATCCCGCTAAGGGCATGGATGTTCGTCTGTTCTGTTTGTTGTGTGATAGGTAGGTAGCGGCCTGTGCGACGAGATGATCACTCCTTCAGAAAATCCTACCGTGAGAGTGTAAGTGTGTGTGTGTGTGTGTGTGTGTGTGTGAGTGTGTGTGTGTGTGTGAGAGAGTGAGTGTGTGTG
>Ga0123357_10013646_pt1 | contig 10560 bp, 4 predicted proteins | sample TergutEmb28metaG_FD_89873 | JGI IMG/M metagenome (GOLD analysis project Ga0123357, IMG submission 89873) | Embiratermes neotenicus P4 segment gut microbial communities from Petit-Saut dam, French Guiana - Emb289 P4 | ecosystem: Host-associated > Arthropoda: Insects > Digestive system > Gut ...
GGACCCCGTTCCAGACCCACTACTACTCAGAAAATCTGGTAGCGCCGGGGATCGAACCCGGGACCTCTGTATCTGTAGCCAGAAACTCTGACCACTAGACCACAGAGGCGGTCCCATAATTACATAACACAGCAACAAAATTCACAAAATTACATAACACAGCAACAAAATTCACAAAATTAGATTATATCATTTAACACTTAACCACAAAAACTTCAACTACAGATTGTTTCGACTGTCTTCGGGTCTTCTTCCGGGAGCACACAAAGTCTGCATTTTCATCATCATCATCATTATCATCATTGTCCGTCATGAGTGAGGCCTTGACAAACCTGCTTCGGCTTAGTCTAATAGTCTCTTCAAAGGTCCTCCAAATCATCTTAGTCCACTTGGTCTGTAATTCAGCATTATTTTTGCATCCTCTTGTTGTTCGTTCTTGTTGCCTGTCGTAGCCAGTTTGATTTGTATATTTGTATCTTTGTAGTTTCTCGTCAACTATTTTCACTTCCAACTGTTCCAAAATTTCTTCATTCCTTTTGCGGCCAGAAAGGGCTGATCTTCCGAAAAATTTCATCTCGTTTGATGTAAATCGTTTTGTTCTCCCCCCCCCCCCCTCCCTTGGAGTCCAAATTTCGCTTCCTTATAAAGGAATGGGTGAGAGCCAGTGCATTATGTGCTTTTATTCTTGAAAATTTCTGTACCGAAGTTCGTTTAAAAGTGTTGTCTAGAATTCTGAGTATTTGAGCAAATTTTTCTAGTTTTGTTGAGTATCCTTTTCATTTTCATAGTAAATTTCAAAACCGAGATATTTAAAATTCTTTACTTGTTGTAAATATATCGTATCCACAACGATTTGACATCTTACTGGATCTTGTCCTAAAAGTGCCATATTTTTCTGGTGATATTTCTGTTCCAAAATTTTTTGCAAGGTTCGGAATGTGAGTACTCTTCTCTCTAATTCTCCGTTTTATATATATGTAATTGGTGTGTACTCATTGAAGATGATTCCAAGAGGATCGAACCATGTTGGAATTGAAGTTTGAGTGTTTTAATTGTAAAATTATGTATTATAACAATATTGTGCATTTTATTGTTGTCTTATGTAACTGCCTTTGACGTTAATTCGGCCTCGTTTAAACCATTTACACGTAATGTGTAAGCGTTATTGCAAACTTTTCTTCCGTTGGTATGTTATTATTATTACTGTGTGACATAAATAAGCGAATCCTAATCATTTGGCTACACAAAGTAGCTCTAATCGTGATGGCACCTAGCCAAGTATGTTCCTGCTTTTAATTAAATACTTCAGCAGTTCGACTCCCGTCTCCAAACCGGTTCGGTTTCCTCTTTTCTGTCTATAGTCAGGAGTCTTGGCTGGTTAGTCTGTCCATAATCTATTTATTTTTAAAATAGACCTGGTTAATATAATGCCGACAGTAAATGAATTCAAGATCTAGCTATGGAATAAACCAAGAGCAGGCAGTAATGTTAATAACAGCACACAGCTCCGAGGGTCGTTAAATAAGCTGTCTGGGTATGGCAGTTACAATTGTCTAATGTGTGCGTGATGCAGCATTTCTGTTGCTATCTTCTGAATTATGACACGTTGTTGCTGTCTTTTAGGTACCGACGTTTCGGAAGAGTAGAAAATGAACATTAACCCTTTACCTGCTAACGTGGAGAATATGGTGAGCTCCGAGTAATGCTAACAGATGGTAGGTGGGATTTACCTTGGCGTTTAAAGGGTTAATACCCAGCTACCAGACCAAAGTATGTTATCGTAACCAAGATAAACACAAAATGTATTGTTTCCGTCATGAAAACCACGTGTTTTACGCGACGGTGCACGTGTAATAAAGGAACTAACTCTCCCAGCAGCTCAACCGTGTTCATAGTTACGACTCGTTGTATGTCAGTGTCATACATTCAGGGAGACCTTCAGCGCCATGAATAATTAAATTTGCCACCAAAGGAGGTAAAGCTCCCAAGGACTTTTTTATTATTATTATTATTATTATTATTATTATTATTTTGTGGCCGAATGTCAAACGTTAATGAGAAACCTTCGAGCACACTTTCTACTAATTTTCCGTATCAGCCATTTAAAATTATGTTGAAGGGAGCCGCAGTTGACTTTGCGGTCTGGTTGTCCTGTTCAAATTTCAGAGTAGAAAGTTTGTGACAAAAGGGAGGCTATGTTGGTGGAAGATTTCACCAAACTCTTGTCTTCGCGCGCGTACTTCTGGTCTCTATGAGGGCAGTGTCTTGTATTGTTTAGTTAACATTACGTAAGTCACGTCTAACTAAGGTAAGTTGTTGATGAATACTCACAATGGTGACTCCGAGTGAGAAGAGACACAGATGTGAAAGTTTCAGTTGAGATTTGCAACTTTTATTTTGAAGGGGTGCGGAGTTCGTCTTTTTAGAGTAGTTATCGTTGGAACGTGAGTTCGCCATTAGGAAGGCATACAAAAACCAGACAAGATGGCGTTCATTCTCACTACCATCAGACCCTCCAACCTCACGCGGACAGCTGACGTTTTCCGCCGTCAAATTCAGTGACGAAATAATGTACCTTCACAACAGTTCAGGGTTTCAGGAGCTCACACACAGCTTTCCATTCATGCACCGTACAGTGCAGGTATAGCTCCAGACATAAAAGCTTCTCACAGCAGTGTTGCCGACGATTAAGTCCTGTGTCTTGTATGCCGTGTGTGTTCGAATACTGAAGATAAGTCACTACATTTCTTCGAAGCTTCGGTACTTGTTTGCCAGTCGACACGGTGTAACATCCCAGAATACTCGATTGTTTGTATCTTCTCTACTCCCAAAGAGAATTCTGCGACGCCATTCTTACTTGGTTTGAATCTCAACACTTTTTTTTTATGCGGGGGGGCTATATTTTGAGGGTAGTCGAGGAATGAGATTGGACGAGTTTGTTGTGTTGGAAGTTGATTGTGTGGAAAAGTAAAATGTAACGTTGTTCTCGTTCAGACGAATCTTCAGGGCTTTAGCTCTTAATATTTTCAGTTTTGGTTTTATTTTAGAAAGCGGTTTAAAATCGTTATGTTGCCTTTCTAGAGATAACAAGACCGGCAATGTGCGTATAACGTAACATTAAGGAGCGTTCGTGCAACCATTGTTGCGGTGGAAAAGGAATGAGTATTACACAACCTGTGTGTGTGTGTGTGTGTATGTATTTGTAGCCTTAGGTATTCGGCATGCAATGCGCGTGCGGCATATTGTCATTCATGGCCTGCTCCGCTGTACAACATTTTTCCACATTTTCTCATAAACGGCACGATTTTTGAAAAAAAAAGTCGTTGGACATAAAATGTGTGTTTCGGGTTTCTCTACAACTTTTGTCTGAAACTTTTTCATTCTAAGAAGAAATGAGCGAGATAAATCGAAAATGTATATTGGTCTTCATATGAAGTGCCCGTTATTGTTTGTCACGTTTCAATGAAACTTAAATTTTCTGGACAGATTTTCGAAAAATACCCAAATATCAAATTTAATTAAAATCGGTTCAGTGGGAGTCGAGTTGTTCCATGCGGACGGACGGACGGACCGCCAGACATGCCGAAGCTGACAGTCGCTTATCGCAATTTTGCGAACGCGTCTAAAAACATTGAGTTTTCTGTTTACTTGTTCTTGGTATTCAAGAGATTAAAATTTTTGACATATAAATGTCACCACCTTGATTAGCTTGCTGAAAATGGGCTGTGGATGGTGTCCCAGACATCCTCTTTTTCAGGGTTTATGCCACGCACTCTTTTGTACGGACAGAATGTCAAGGCGTCTCGCAACTGATCTTCTCAGGCGTATCTGTCCAATCTTTTGTCTTTCCTTTAGCTCTCACACTGCACTGAAACGTGTTTAGAGCAGTAATTACATGCTCTCTTTGTGCAACACACTTTTAAACCACTGACACAGTGACGACCCCCAAGCGTATGTATAGATGCCTGCTTTCTTATGGTATTACAAAGCAGGAGGGTGACAACACAGAAAGCATCCAGTAACTTCGTGTGAAGAGAGCTTTGTTACTGCAGTCATATTGGTGTTAAAGGGGCGAGTTGTCTTGTAACGGCCTTATTTAGCAGTTCGAAACTTGTTAGTGGTAACAGGAACAAAATATAGGCCTATTTATTAGAAGCTTCTCCATAATTAGAATTTGCAGGGTGGAAATGGGAAGAAATAAATGCAGTAAGCAACCTCGTAACGTATTATCTGGTACCAGTTGTGAATCCTTTATTGCATATGGTAGACCTTGCGTCCTTTATTTTGCGTAATAATCGCTTACCTTGTCACGCTTTTTTCTTCACCACCGTCTCATGTCTACACCCTGTGCCTCCAGTGGCAACATTGGATGTCTAGTACTTCATATCCCAGCAGCTGCGTTACAATGCACGGCATTGAAAATCGGAAGACAAAATTCTTCATCTTATTTCTGGGCTGTCCGTTCCATATCCGGGACAGATACAGTGTAATATTGTTATCACGTAATGGCGCATCTTTCTGCAGGTTCATATTTTGTTGCTGAGTATTGAATTTGCCCAGTCTGCAAATGTACATTGTTTGGAATCCACTGTCGAACATTGTTGGAATAACTAGCATCGTCATTTTCGTATTGTACAGCATTTATAGCGGGACGTAGCATTAATTTACCTTAGCTTTCAGTAGAATCGGCAGCACCAACATGTAGACTGTCATTATCGGTAGCTCCCGTGTCTCAGAGCGGTTTGGGAAAGATCAAATCTTGTTATAGCCGAATTGCGAGGGTGAATACGATATTTAGTACAGGTGATTAGTATGTGATTGTTACGGGTCAACGCTATTGTCGCACTTGTTGATGTTGTTGTTGTTGTTTTACGATGCATGATCCGTGCATTGTTCGAATATATACAATACTGGTACCAACAAATGCACATAGCATATTAAAGTTAGTTTGTATGTACAGCGAACTCCTACATGTTTCGGCCAGCCATGTTCAGGTATACAAAATACAAATGCTAGACGCATTTAAAGTATAAAATGGAATTATAAAATTGTCACAACCAATCCAACAGTGTTAGTACAATCGTACGAACTAATAGTTTAAAAATACACGGTAATTCGTAAGTCCCTCCGGGATTTCCAACCTCTGCGGTACAGTAGCCGGGATGGTCACGCCGAAGGGGAGCATGTCAACAAAGGGAGAGACACTCCAAGTTTCTGTCCTACCTTACAGGTGCTCGATACAGGTACATGAATATAAGTTACTACAAAAGACGTTTTGATATTTGGTTGAATGGTATACGAGGAAGGTTTCAGGTAGTAATTCACGATCCAAGGGAATTGTCGTGGCGTAGGTTGTACGGTAAACCACACTGTACTCAAGATGGTCACACGGTTGGCCAAACATGGAGTTTATTGTGTAAGTATATTAACTAATTTTAATGTACGGATGTGCATTGTTTGGTACAATTATTGTATATCATCATCATCATCATCATCGTTGCCTGCTTCTTCTTCTTCTTGTTCTTATCACACCACCACCACCACCACCACCACCACCACCGCCGCCGCCACCGCCGCCGCCGCCGCCGCCGCCGCCCCCATCGCCGCTGCCGATAGCGTCATTTGTGTTCAGCTACGTTGGGATTAAGGCAGCATGGTCACGATGAGCAACTGAACCAGGCGGAACATCATGTAGTTTAGTTTGTGTGCTGTGGGTTCTTTTTGTTTTCCGTTTGACATAACGCGTACATGTTGACCTATTTTGTGGCAAAAGTTACAGTAAATGGTAATACATGTAGTGTTTTGGGTTTTGGGCCCATTGTGTCTGGTTCGTTGGCAGCAACCTGGAAGACCATTGTGCTGTGTGAATGAATGAGTACGGAACATTGGTGGGATGACACTGACAAGGGAAAACTGCAAAACTCTTGAGATCAGGCTGTCTTAATGCCGCGTGTTCACCACAGTTCACGTGTGGACTGGTCTGGGATTGGTACACAGACTTTTTTCTTTTATTTTAAACGAACTGCACGGATTGCGTGCACAGAAATACTTGTCGGTATGTTCTAGGCCCCTCTCGACCCGTGTCTGACAGTGATGGAAACAGTAGGTCTATATCTAACGTAATCACTTGTGGGGCTTCACGCAATTGGTGGTAGTACAGATTGGATGACCTAACTCATAAGGCTTTCACTTTATTTAATTCGTGAACGAGAGGCATAATTAACGTGTCGTGATTTTAAAACATGGCTGAGGGCTGTAAATATGCTGGGAATACGCGTTGTAGTATTGGGTGATTTGCCGAGAAGAATTTGGATCAGCGGTTAGCAGATTGCGGTCCGTGTGACGATGCAATGCGGCCCGCTATCTAAAAGCACGAAACGCAGTATATGATATTTGAATATTAAGTATTTTATCCGCGCTTATACAAAATCCTAAATATTAAATTTTGTGATACGCTTCTTGACTTCTTTGAACTTTCCCTCTTGATAAGTTTTCAGTGCTGCGTAACTCCGGCCGAAAAATGATAAGTTTTTTTTTTTTGGGGGGGGGGGAAGTACTTGTGTATATGAACATTTGCTTCCAGTGGTGAGTACTGGGAAGAATCCATACAGAAATCGACTGGAAGGTGAAATATTAGACGGCTGTCTTCGTGTTGCAGCTTTCACTTATCTCCACATAGGAACATTCTAGTCACCAAGAAGCAGTTGTCAGTTCTCTCATTTAAGGCATTTTCTCGAACAGTTGTGAGCAGTGAATAAACAAATACAGGAGAAAGTGAAAATGGAGCATATGCAATTATTTATTTCTGCCTAGTCCTTTAACTCAGGGTTCATTATACAACAGACATGAACAAGAATTTATTGGGTAAGAATATTTTCAAGTTTTGTGCGATTAATTCCATTTTTTAAAGGTAGTTTCAGAGAAGTTCTACCGCTCCAGTGTTGGTACCATTGAGAACAGCGTATTATCATTAATGGTACATGATTAAAAGTATAGGTATTGTTTATAATGTGGCCCGCAAACACCTTTTCCCCGTTTTGTTGTGGCCCTTGTGCCCAACAGGTTCTTAAGCGTTGCTTTAGATGCAGTTTTGTTCAGTTCAGTAATTGTGTCAGAGACGTGTTTCATCTGTGACATGCAAATGACAGACAGCTTATAAAAGCAGCATAACGATTACTGTGTTTATCTTAATCGATTAGCAATTACTGTGTTTATAGCGAAATTTGATCCTACTAAACACAATATGTTAAAGTAATAGCATGTAGTTTATGTAGCACGTATTTGGGTTAGTACGACATGCCGCGGTTGCATTTTAAAAGGCAACCGCGATTACATCTCAGAGTATTCAGAATAGTTTGCTATAAGGCTTGGAGAGGTAGTGATAATGGAGAAACAATTGTCTTTTGCCAGAGTTAGACGGCATGCTGAGTACAATGGGTTGCAGTCATCTGCGACGAGCGACGTCTGTTTTCTAAGGACGATGGGACTTGCCTTCTGTACGGTTTGGGAATTGCGGTCTACATTCATGTATACACTTGTGCATACTCGAGTACTGTCAGCGTGGTTATTGGTTAGTAAAGCGAAAATGTGTTTCCGTTCCTTTGCTGAAATTTCATCACGACGTCTCAAACAGGGTTGCCCAGTATTCGTATGGTTGTCATGGTCTGCCCCACTTCGAGACCTTTTGTCTTATTACACTTAGTGAAACTCGAATTCAGTGGAGAAGAGAGAATATTACGTAGTGGGACATTGGTAATTTTAACAGCCCCATGCCATTTCGCAGGCGGCGTCTCACCCCAGAGGCCCAGATTTTATCCGAATCAATTTTGTGTGCAACGTATGGTGGACAAGAGTGACAATGGGACGCGGTTTTCCCTCGTCGTCATGTCACCAGTGCTCCATACTCATTTTCATTCATCGGCCTCGGACGTTGTATGGCCGCAGTGTATTTAAACAGCACGCTTAAAGTAATTAGAACGAACATGTCACGGAGGGCTGGATGTGTAGGTTTGATCGGAAGGTAAATGCGTACGGTGTCTTGGTGGGCAAATCACTTGGAAAGAGACGACTGGGAAAACCGAGGATTTGGGGATTGCATTAAAACGTATATCTGGGAACGTCGAATCGAGTGGCCGCGCGTGGGTCTGCGGCCGCTCGCATGCTGAGATTGCGGGTTCGAATCCCGTCGGTCGTGTGGATGTCCGTCTCCTGTGCGCGTTGGATGTTGCCACGTATAGGACCCTGCCTTGGGCTGATCACTCGTCGAGAGGAGTCCTATCGAGTGTGGTGTGTCTGAGTGTGATCCTGAAACCTTGACAATGAGGAAGTCCTGGTCCGCTAGGGGCTGTCGAGCTGGGAGAGGGGGAGACAGTATTGTGGAAATTTTTTACTGAAACTGTATGGAGTGTCTGGAACTGGCCTGTAATTGATTCCCAACGAAGCTGGCGGTCAAGTAGGTAGTAGCAGTTCCTCTTGGAATTCGGGAGGCTTCGCGTTAAATATAATAGACCAGCTGTTGTAATTGTGGTTTTTATTGGGGGTTTTCAGTCACGGGACATGAATTCCGGGACATTGCCAAAAATGAGTGCATTTTCTTTCACGTACTTTTCCATTTCATTGTTCAGTAGTCGTCATAGCTTGTCATACGATGTTGTAATGTATTATAATGCTGTGAATTGAAAGCATTGGGTAAACCAGTACCAGCAGCAGTAATGGCAACAACAAAATGGGTGGATTCCATTGGCGATTTCAGTGTGTGCGTTAATATTCGCATACAGTTACTAGAAAACTCTTGTCTGTAGACCTACCTGTATGTATAAACACGTGTGTAGATGTGAGATGACGCGAAGTGAAAGAATAAACAAACAAGTACACATTCGGTTATGTTTGTATGTCTTCGGTTTGACGTCTCTTTCTGTTTTTTTTCAGGAACTGAAGCACATCAGCGCACATGCACATTGGTTGACTAAATGAAGTATATACATTTAATTCGACCTCCTTGCTTATTAAAAGCAAATTAAATAAAAATTGTCTGATGTAAACGAGAATTTTTAGATTTTTCTTTTCTGGAGGAAGAAATTAGGATCAAGGCTTTATTACGCTATTTGTGCGTGTTTCATATTTTGGACTAGTTGATATCTTTTTACGAAGAATGGTATAACCGTTATGCCATTGAAAGCTGCAGCAAAATCATACTTTGTTATTGAAAGTATTCACTAAGAACAGCACAACGGACGCGCAAGCTTGTAACCGGTGAACCACGGGGGCCAGGCATGTGGAATTTGGTAGCAGATCGTAAATGTATACAGTCTGTGTACTATGTGTATTAATAATTTGTTTTGAAGCCAGTGTTTACAAACGTGACGACGGTGCGAGACTTGCGAAATTGTGTGCAATAGAGTTAACGTAGACCGGATCCATACTCGAGTAAAACGTTTTCCCCCAAAATAAAATAAAATAAAAGTAGTGGGTCTATAGTAATATAAATGCGTTGAATGGATCAGGGTAGCAATTTTTATGGATTCCGAAAATACTTTAAAGTATCTGTGTGTTACATGGTGTAATTGTAGGCAGGGATAGGTCAGACGGTATAGCGACTCGCTACGGGCTGGACGGTCTGGGGATCGAATCCCGGTGGGGGGCGAAGTTTTCCGCACCCATACAGACCGTCCCTGAGGCCCACCCTGCCTCCTGTACAATGGGTACCGGGTCTTTCTCGGGAGTGAAGCGGCCGGGGCGTGGCGTTGACCCCCCCCCCCATCTAGCGCCGAGTTTAAGGAAAGGGTAGAGCAGTACCTCTGGGCCTTCGTGGACTGTTCTAGGATGAACTTTACTTTACTTTACATTGTATAATTACAGAAACTTGTGCTCGGTCGAGACAATCCTCAACGGAAACAGGATGGTATTAGGATGACGAAAGACAGGCTGTCACATCCCAGAAGACGTACATACACCCAGGCCTATCGGGAGTAAGCCTATGCCCTTTTCGATAATCGGAATCGATCGTTGCTCTGGGACGTGAGTTTATTTGCGACCTATGTAACACTGTTATACCAAAAGGTCGAATTTGTGTCGGGCTGCTTGATTGGTTTCATGTCGACTCATCCGTGCCGGTTGCTGCAATGAATTAAGGAGAGCAAAACTTTGAAATCGAGGCCTGAAATTCAACTTTGCCTTGTTGGTACTGCACACCAGAGATTATGTGTATACCACCGTGACTTCCTTTGGTATCGGATAATGACAGCTTTCCGCTACAGGTGTAATATGACAATACGCTGGTCGTCCTTGCAGAAGGCTTAGTTTTCGAGACCATTATAACGCGCGGTTGATTAATTTGTATGTTGTTTTTCTTCGCCTTCTACAGAATCGAAACTTTGTGTGTGTGTGTGTGTGAGAGAGAGATAGAGATAGATAGAGAGGTACCCGTGCGATGAAAGCCATACTTACGTTAGGGTGCAAATTTTGCCCCCCCCCCCCCCCCCCCTTCATCTTTTTTTCTTTTTGGGTACCCCCCATCTTCATTAACCCAAAAAATTTTTAATATTTTTTTTATGCTAAAAA
>Ga0123357_10013647_pt1 | contig 10560 bp, 4 predicted proteins | sample TergutEmb28metaG_FD_89873 | JGI IMG/M metagenome (GOLD analysis project Ga0123357, IMG submission 89873) | Embiratermes neotenicus P4 segment gut microbial communities from Petit-Saut dam, French Guiana - Emb289 P4 | ecosystem: Host-associated > Arthropoda: Insects > Digestive system > Gut ...
TCCCGCAGTGTCAACGACCAAGTTTCACACCCATACAAAACAACAGGCAAAATTACAGTTCTATATATCTTGATCTTTAAATTTTTAGATAGCAACCTAGAAGACAAAAGATTCTGCACCGAACTCACAACGTCATAAAATAACAAATTACGTGTGAAGCTTCTCTCCTAAGTTTATGCGTGCTTTTAGTTGGCAGCCAGGTGTGGTAGGAAGATGAGATGAATGAGATGTGGAAAATGATCTCATAGTCTTTTTTTCGCAAGTGGTGCGGATCCAGTGGAATAGTCAAAGTTCTACGATGAACCGTGGAATTTCATCTACTGCCTCAGTTACACCAGTGATAAGTGGGTCACTGTCACCACGGCATGGCGCTTCCTCAGGTTGCGGATTGAGGAACGGCCTTCAATATGGAGGGTAGCTGCGAATATATTGAATAAGTAGCTGCGGACAGCAGACAAGGGGTGGTCTTCCGGCTTGTGGATGGGGCGAGGTGTTGACAATACCTCACCGTAAAAACTGGCTTTGTTACGAAACATGAACACTTGCCTCGGAACTGGATGGACACTGGTACGACCTAAGCAACGAAAAAGGGACATGAGATTTGGTACATGGAACAGGGAAGGACCACTTACAGCAGCAGCCAGGGAATTAGCAGATATAAATTACATTTAGTGGGTGTGCAGGAGTTTAGGTGGGACAAAAGGGCACGATAAGAGCAAGCAATTATAATTTTTTCTATGGAAAAGGAAACGAGAATCATAAATTGGGAATAGGATTTTTTGTGCATCACAGAAGAGTGACAGCAGTTAAGAAAGTAGAGTTTGTTAGTGACAGTATATCATATATAGTTCTGAGAGGTCGCTGCTATAATGTCATTGTTTGGAATGTGCATGCACCAAGTGAGGAGAAAAGTGATGATTCAAAAGAAAGTTTTGTGAGGGTTTAGAGGTTTTCGATCATTTTCCGTACCACATGATAATTCTGTTAGGGGATTTCAGTGCAGTAGTGGCGAGAGAGAATATTTTCAAACCGACAATTGGGAATGAGAGTCTACATCAGGATGGAAGTGATAATGGTGTTAGAATAGTAAAATCTGCCACATCAAAAATTCTGGTTGCTGAAAGCACGATGTTCCCGCACCGAAACATTCATAAGCACACGTGGACCTCTCCTGATGGGAAGACCCACAACTGAGTTGTTCACTTATTGATAGATAGGAGAGGTCATTCGCGAAAACTCGGTGTACGATCTCTCAGGGAAGCTGACAGCAATACTGATCACTGTGTGGTGGTTGCACAATTTAGAGAAATAATGGCAGTACGTAAGCAAACAGCACAGAAGTCTGATGAGTAAAGATTTAATCTCAGGAAGCTAAATGAGCTGGAGGTTAGGAAACAGCACCAGATTAATATCTCAAACAAGTTTGCAACTTTGGAGAACTTAAGCGATAGCGAGAACATAAATAGGGTTTGGAAGAACTTTAAAGATATTATCAAACTCTCAGCTAAAGAGAGTCTAGGTCTGCACGAATTGAAGCAGAATAAATCATGGTTTGATTAAGAATTTTTAGGTTTTTTAGAGAAAATGAACCTGGTTAAAGGCAGTGGGTACAGGATCCAAGTAAAAAAACAATATAGACAATCTAAACAACGTAAGACGTGAAGCTAGCAGACATTGCAGGAACAAAAAGAAATAACATCTGAAAGCTAAAATTGAGGAACTTGAAACTCACAGTAAGATAAAACATATTATGAACTTGTACAGGGACATCAATGACTCTAAGAAGGGTTACCAGCCTAGAAATAATATAGTAAAGGATGAGATATGGTTGCAGACTCCCGCAGTATTTTGGCTAGGTGGAGGAACCATTTCCTCAGCTATTCAATATACATGGGGTTAATGACGGTAGATAGAGAAAAATACACACAGTAGAACCACTAGTGCCTGAGCCAAGTGCATTTGAGGTTGAGTTGGCTATTGAAAAGCTAAGAAGTCACAGATCACCAGGTATTGATCAAGTCCCAGAAGAACTGATTACAGCAGCCAGTAGAACAATTTGCTAAGAGATCCATAAACTTATTATTTCTATGTGGAATAAGGAGAAATTTCCAGAGTAGTGGAAGGAGTCGATCGTTGTACCTATCTATATAAAGGGCGATAAAATAGATTTTAGTAATTATAAGAGCATATCACTTTTGCCAACTACGTACAAAATTTTATTCAACATCCTGCTGTCCAGGTTAACTTATTGGGTGTCATCAACGTGGATTTCGACGCAACAGGTCAACTACTGATCATATATTCTGCATTCGTCAGATACTCGGGAAAAAAATGTGAATACAACGAAGCAGTGCATCAGTTCTTCATAGATTTCAAGAAAGCTTATGATTCAGTTAGGAGGGAGATGCTTTATAATATTCTCATTGAGTGTGGTATCCCCGTGAAACTGGTAAGGCTAATAAAATGTGTCTGACTGAAACATACAGTAGAGTCTGGGTAGGCAAGAATTTGTATGACGTGTTTCTTGTTAGGAATGGATTGAAACAAGTAGATGCTTTATCGCCATTACTTTTTACCTTTTCTTTAGAATACGCCATTTGGAGGGTTCTGTGAAGCCAGTATGGCTTGAAATTAAATGGTACACATCAGGTTCTGGTTTATGCTGTTGATGTTAATATATTGGGAGGAAGCGTAATACTATAAAGGAAAACGCAAAAGCTGTTGTAGAGGCTAGTTAGGAGATTGCTCTAGAAGTAAATGCTGATTAAGCTCAGTACTTGGTCATGTCTCGAGATCAGAATGCAGGACGAAGTCACAGAATTAAGACTGATATTATTGAAAGGATGGAAGGGTTAAAATATCTGGGAACAACCTTAACAAATCAAAATTCTATTCAGGAAGAAATTAAGAGCAGATTGAAGTCAGAGAACGCTTGCGTTCTTTCTGTGCAGAATCTTTTGCCTTCCAATTTGCTATAAAACAATTTAAATATTAAGATATACAGAATTATAATTTTGCCTGTTGTTTTGTGTTGGTGTGAAACTTGGTCGCTCACATTAAGGGAGGAATGGAAGCTGAGGGTGTTTGAGAATAGGGTGTTGAGGAGAATATTTGGACCTAAGAGGTTCGAAGTAACAAGGGAGTGGTGAGGAGCTTAACGATCTGTACTCACCAACTATTGTTGGGTGATAAATCGAGAAGAATTAGATGGGTGGGACATGTAGCGCATATGGGGGTGTAGAGGGGCGTTCACAAGGTTTCGATGGGTAAACCTGAGTGAAAGAGACCGCTTTGGAGACCCAATTGTAGATGGGAGGATAATATTAAAATGGATCTTCAGGAAGTGAGATGTGGGGTTATAGACTGGATCGATTTGGCTCTGGATAGGGACAGGTGGCGGGCACTTTTGACTGCGGTAATGAACCTTCGGGTTCCATAAAATGGGGGGAATTTCTTGACTAGCTGAAAACCAGTTAGCTTCTCAGGAAGGATTCTACTCCATAAAGTAAGTAAGTAAAAAAGAAAGAAAGTAACTAAATAATCTTCAGTTACAATGTTGATAATGCAAAGTAAGGTTTATTGTTTGTATACTTCAAAATCTGAGCCAGTGATTCGTGAAGAACACAAACATGTTTAATGACTGACCGTTATACGTATAGAACTTTCGACGATGGGATGAACATTGACAAGGAGACAGGAAGTTTACTTGACAAGAAATTTTCAGGAAGACCGCAGCCCAAAGAAATTCTGTGTGAATGCTCAAACCAACTACAGAATGCGAGGACAACTGTTCACGTGCTGTTGAAGACATAACTGTGTTTTACGGGCTAGAAATATCAGCTGGTGCATACATAAACAAGCAATAATCGCAAAGGACATGACTTTGCTGCAGATGTCATCTATGAGGACAACAGCGTTGAACTGGTGTTCCTGCAGGTTCTCTTCTATGACAAGACCGCGTTTGATGTTCAGGCCATGTTCCTAGACACATCAAGACGTGCGAATGGGAACAACCACACGCCCCTCTTGAACAACCGCCCGATAGCCTTTAAGGCGATAGAGTGCTGTGCCCTTTGCTTTTAAGGCCATGTGCACGGGCATATGAGGATATCAAATCTTGAAAAGCCACGTGCTTTTGTTGAACACGAGCCTTACAGCCCGGAAGTTTCAACAGGGTGGTGCCCCTTTATACTTAGCTGGCTTCATTCAATAATTCTTGATGGGGACTTACCGTGTACGCAAATTGGAAGACGGGGGTGAAAATGGTTACCACCAGGCTTCGCAGATCTCACTATACTTGACTCTTACCTCTGGACATATATCAAACAAGCGGTGTGCAGTAAAACCACTTAAACAAAAGATTAGGAATGCTGTTGTACCTGTCATTCCAGATGGCCTCAAGAATTAGAATACCGAACAGATGTTTACCATGGGACTTGTGTAGTGTATGTTGAATATCATTGAGTATAGCAGTAAATCTACTAGTGTTTCTATTTAAAATCTGCGTTTTCAAAGCTTTCTGCTTAGTCTGGTTACTGAATGACAGCCGATCAAAATCCCAACGTGAATTAGAAACACACTGTATATAGGAGGAATCCACAATACTTACTCGCAATTTAATATAGTTGAGTTACTTAAATCAAGGAGGGTGAGATATGTTGGACGTGTAGGGCGTCCGGGAGAAATAAGAAATATGTTACTAGAAATTTAGTTCTGAAGAGAGGTCACTTTGGGGATATAGACCTAAGTTTATATGGCATTTCATATTGCAACGAATGTTACAAAAATTGTGCAGTAGACCATGGTGTGGATTACTAGCTCTTGTGAACAAGATAATGATACCTTGGATCTTTAAATACCGTGACGGAGGCAGGTTAAGCTTTGCCTTATCACCCCAGATCATACTGTTCGAACTCATGTCAGATTTGTAGTGAACAAAGTGGCACTATAGCAGTTTCTGTCCAAGTTCCTTTGACTTTGCCGTGATAATTATCATACCACCATTGATCTGTACTCACTGTCACTGCCCTCCGGTGCCTGCGATAGCCCTGCCCAGGTAATGCATGATAACGTTGTCGGGTTTAAGTTGCGTCTTCATTACTGACTCGGCTCTTGGCTGGTCACAGAGCAATAGTCTTAAAAGAGGCATTTCTTTAAAACTGGTCGAAATTTTTGGAAGTTCAGAGAGGGATAGATGAAAGATTGGCATGTTGAAAAGAGGCTGCTGATGAATTTGTAAAGACCCCTGCTCAGTCATCTCTCGATAGATTCATAAGAAATGTTCTAAGGCGTTGAAAGGAATGTGGATTTCAACTGGACTCCCAGATAAATGGTTGACAATAAGTATGCTCAGTTTCGTTGCCCACAGTTCGGCTCGTACCATATATTTCGGAAGGTAACTGTTGCCTAGGTCGGGGAGTGCCTGTAAACATACTACGTATGCTATGTCTGCCACGACTCCTCCCTCGCTTGAGGTAAATTATGTATTAGCTATTACTGTTGTTACATTTCCGTTATTAAACCTAACAGAATTATAGACTAAATAACTCCACATCGTATTAGACGGTTCCGGATATGTGTGACAACAGGTAAGGGCTACTATGACGGAATTTTTCCATTTTTTTCCCCTCAACCCCCCTAATTAATATTGGGATTTTATTTCAGTTAGGTAATGACAGGTATACTCCACAGCCAAGGAGATGATTGCTGCTAAGAATGCGATTCACGAGCATGCCCAAGTTCCAAGGAGTGGGTCGAGTTGCTACTACCCATTTATAAGCATTCGCACAGTTTACTGGCTCAGCACAAGCCAGTCGAAATGCTTTATGTTTTCAGTCTGCGTATAGTAGTTTGTTGTTCCTTCCAATGGCAGTTCTTTATCCAACCTATAGTCAATATTCCCCCTTTCCGCGTAGGACACGCCGTCTCCCTCGCTCAGATCTCCTTGTTTTCCGTCATGACCTTATACATCATCTCCAATTTATCATTCAATAATCATCTTATCATTCGCCGGTACGAGTTGTGCGCCTATCCTGCGCTACTGAAAACGTGTTGTGTGTCAACTCACTCACTGTTAAAGTTTATTCCTCATCAGAAGTGTACACAATATTTGGCTGTGTAGTTGATTTGTAGTTTTGATGTAATGGGGTGGTCCACACTGTTATTAGTTTCTGTGGTGTCGGTTTATAGAATTGCTTCTTCTTTTGCCTTCTTAATTACTAATATTTATTGAGTGATTTGTAGACCGGCCCTGGGGCCCACCCAGTCTCCTTTACAATGGGTACCGGGTCTTTCCCGGGGGTAGAGGCGGCCGGTGCGTGGGGCTGACCCCCCACCTCTTTCTAGTGCCGAAGGTCCTAGGAAATAGTGGAGCTATACCTCTACTCACCCTAAAGGCCTGCATGGCCTATAAAAAAGGTGAAAACCTACATATTGAGTGATTTGTTCTGTGTGTTTTTTGTTGTTTGGTATGATTGTATTACTTTGCTCTGTAATGACGAATTAGCGTGACTAGTGCAGACAGTAAATGAAGTACACAAAGACAGTATAAATTGAGACATTGTTCACTGTAACAGGAAGCTCAAAGTTTTCTTGTTTTCTTAGTAAAAATTATTTTACATGCTACTTATACGTAATTTTAATGTTAACATATCACTAGTTCATCGCACTGCAGGTAATTTTTTTTACATGCTATCGTGATGGTGGCATAGCTGTGACGAAACCTGTGGCTTGGATTTAAGGTACAATTGTAAAGTAATTAAGTTTTTATACACGTAACTTGGTTGTACTAGGTGACTGTGAAAAATAGTACTATACTTTAAATGAAAGCATTCACTCTGTGACTCCACACTAGTCGACAGTGACTTTCTATGGTTCCTCGCATTATTTCTTTTGTATTTGCTTGTCTTCCCTCCCCTCTTCCCCACGTTAAATAACAACTTCCAGCGAATGAAATGTAGCAGAAAGTCTGAGGTTTGTCTAGTTCAAGTCCAGCTTCCGTTCAAGTAGTAACGTACGTTCAATGGGGCAGGACGGCAGGCAGACAGACAGATAAAGAGACAGATGTAAGTTCTGTTAGGTAGACTGTCTTTAAATACGTGAGTTATTTCTGAAGACTTGCAAGACGGCGGGGAAGGATCTTCGATACTAAAGCAGAGCCAGATATGATTACAGAAGGTGTACTGACGCTCAATGCGCGTAAATAACTCACATGCGAAAGGAGTCGTTTGTTTTGCTTCGTAATATTACTGTGTGTGTTCTTTGCATCTAATGTATTGGGAGTCCATGTGTACCTGTGATTTTAAAATTTGGCATTTGGACCTTACCCTCGAGAGCATTTGAACTGAGTTGCCGGTAGTCGTCAGTAAATAAAGGAAAGACATTCGTCATTGTCAAGTAACATGAAAACCAACAGCAGCGTTGAAACCAACTTAGACACTAGGAGGAAACGATGAACATAGTACGTTTAAAAAGCATAAAAATCCATAAAAATATAAACAATAAGCGCTAATTCGGAACTGTGGATGGGCATTGGTCAACGGACTACCGGTTAATAAGCAGTGTTGCGGCACCAAAATTTAGTAATTGTGTATACTAACTAACTAACCAATCAAACAGCAAAGTCCTTCCTAAGAAGCTAACAGATCTTCAGCTAGTCCAGAAATTCCCCGCATTTTATGGAAACTGAAGGTTCATTATTGCATTCACAAGCACCCGCCACGTGTCTGTATCCTGAGCCAGATCAGTGCAGTCTGTGATCCCCCCATCCGACTTCTTGAATATCCATTTTTAATATTATTCTTACATCTACGCCTACGTCTTCCAAGTGGTCTCATTCCCTCAGGTCTCCCCACCAAAACCTTGTATGCACCTCCCTTGTCTCCCATACTTACCACATAGCCCGCCCATTTCATTCTTCTTGATTTGATCACCCGAATAATATTTGGTGAGGAGTGCAGATCATATAGTTCCTCGCTATGCAGTCTTTTCTACTCTCCTGTTACCTCGCCCCTCTCAGGTTCAAATATCCTCCTTAGCAACCAGTTCTCGAACACCATCAGCTTATGTTCCTCCTTCAGTGTGAGTGACCCATACATAACAACAGGCGAATTTACAGTTATGTACATCTTCATTTATATATTATTGTATCGGATATTGGAAGATAAAAGATTCTGCACCGAATGATAGCAAGCATTTCCTGACTTCAGTTTGTTCTTAATTCTTCATGAATGGAATTTTGATTTTTTAGGGGGTTTTCCCAAATGTCTTTAATTTTCCAACATTTCAACGGATTAGTTACCTGTCTTCATGTTGCAATTTTGTTTTGCATGCTGGTCTCGAGATATGACAATGTACATACTTAGTTTTCTCAGCATTAACTTCTTGACCACTCTCCTTGCTAGCGAAGTAGTAGTGTTAAGGATAAAAAGTTCTGTAAATGAAGGCACGTGTAGACGTACAGAATAAGGTAAGTAGGACAGAGAGGTAGGGTACAGTGTTGAACTGAAGTATCGTTTTGTGGCGTGGTCCGTCTTCCTTCACCGACCTCTTGAACACTGCGCTCATCACGGAACTGCTGAACCGTGAAGAGGTACAGTCCGGACTGCTTCACAGCTAAACGTGTCACGTCAGAAGTACAGTATGCTGTTCTTCTCACGAATGCCTAATTAAAACATTTACCACAGTTACCGTCCCGTAAATTAAAAAAGCGCCTACCGATCACTAGAATTTTCGGATTGTTTGCACCAATCAGTAGGGGCTGTTAAGTGACACTGTTCTACAGAATTTACACTATCCGTTGATCGAATTTTCTCTGTTCAGTTTCACCTGCCACTGAAGAAGTATTTTGGAGGAGGCAATTTTCTTTTGGAGGATGCCTAATATTTTTAATTAATTCATTGGCTTTGTCTAGAGCCTTACGTACGTTAACCAACCTGCCAAAGTGTCCATGCACCTAACCGACTTGGGCAACGCTCCATGAAATCCTCGCAGGTCTTTCACAATTCGTCAGAAGTTATTACTGAAACGAAAACCGTCAAGCTGTGTGTCTACTGTATGTTTATTCTTCCACGCACTCCGCCCCACACCTTTACCATCATTGTACTTTTTAGGCTGCTTGGGAGATGCCAGTTTTGAGAATTATATACAAACAGTTCTTACCTTTCATCGTTTCTTTATAAAGAAACCACATGGGCTTGAACCCATAATATGAGGCGGTCACCTCATTGTCTATAAAGATTGATGTCTGCCAGAATGTGACGTTATGTAGTTAAACGTATACACAGTCATAAGCGTATACACACGTATATACACCGTCAGACCCTTGGTATCACGCCACCGTCTCTTAGCACCCATGAAAAACTGTGAACAGAAATTCCCTATAGTTTTAACATTGGGAACTATCGACGTAACGCCACACCCGCTAGCCACAGTCCGCCAGACACTTTCGTGATACAGACGTGCTCGTAAACATTAAATAATGCCCGATATAAAGCCATGTTGGATAGTATTTAAGGAATGCGGGTAGCATGGAATGTGATTTCTGCCTGGCGAGACTGAGTGGCTCAGCGATTACTTGAGCAAAAATATTTATCGTTTACGCGCTACAGAAATATTTTTCAGCTGTTCTAACGGCCGATGTTGGGACTCTTGTTTTTCATTGATGCGCTGTACATGGAAACAGGTACTGACCTCATAACCCTGCCTTCAATCTGGTTTATCTTTGTTCCTCTTCCTTGCCTACGCACGTTACAGTTTATTAGACCTAGACCGTATAGAGGATGATCTAGAAAATACCGAGGCGATGACGCGGCCTTTAGTTACCGTCATTACTACATTATAGTGTAGTTTTTAATTACCCTCAGTCGATTGCTAGTGGTGTATGGGGAAAAGGACAGAATTAAGTTTTAGAGACAAGAAGGAGGTCTGCGTTTACACAGACCAATTCCGTCTACCTTCTCAGCAGAATAAAACCAACCACTTTTTACTCATTATGAGACAAAAAAATCGGTCGATGTACTCAGTGAAAAATGTAAGTGAGGAAATATAGCAACTGCCAATATAGAAAGGGTGAAGGGTGTAAAATATGAAAAATTGGTGATAGCATTAGCGATTGGGATGGAACAGTTAAATGCTAAAAGTAGTACTGCAACAGACAAGGGCGTTAAGGACACAGCAAATATTATATGCACGTACTGTACACTAGCACTGTTCTAAGGGTTCTTCAAAGACGTTCTTATTTTTAAATTAACATCATTTTGTCATCTGAAGTAAATTTTACGATTTTAAGAAGCTGCATATTTTCGATGTAACGCCACCCTGGATTTAACGCCGAAAATTTCGGTGAACAAACTCTGGCGTTCTGTCGGGGGTTGACTAATTACAGGGTACATCTGAAACTCTTGTAAAACTTTATGAGTTCCATGCACCGATATCCCAAAAGAAGGAAAAATGTTCATATCCGTACAACTACATGTTCGCAAATAGTTTTCGAGATACAGTCACCACGATCGCCCACCCTAAGTCCATAAGTTGTTTTTTTTTTTTTTTATATTGGAGTCA
>Ga0123357_10013648_pt1 | contig 10560 bp, 8 predicted proteins | sample TergutEmb28metaG_FD_89873 | JGI IMG/M metagenome (GOLD analysis project Ga0123357, IMG submission 89873) | Embiratermes neotenicus P4 segment gut microbial communities from Petit-Saut dam, French Guiana - Emb289 P4 | ecosystem: Host-associated > Arthropoda: Insects > Digestive system > Gut ...
CAGCGCTGCGGGCGTGGAATATTCCACCATCAGCATAGCGGAGGGCAATGCCGACATCGCCATCACGGCCGCCGCCCGCGGCAACTCGTACGCATCCGGGGATACGACGAAGAGTGCGGACGCATCCGATTCCAATGACGGCGGGGACGGTTCCTACTCATCCAGCTCCTCTTCCAACTCCTCCGAGACCGCCGGATCCTCCAGCGGCGTCGAAAACGGCGCCGCCGTCGGCGTGTCCGGAAGCGAAATCTGGGTCAACGCCAGAGAGGACTACGACGAGAATAGCGGCGACTACGTCATCTCCCGAAACCAAGGCGCCGCCAACATCACCATCACCGCCAAAGGCGCCGAAAGCGCCTACGGCGTGGCCAACAACTCCCGCATCGTGACCGGCGACGGCGACGCCGGCATCACCATCAAGGCCACCGCGCACGGCGACTCGAGCAAATCCGGCAACGCCAATACGGAGAATCATGCGAACGCATTCGAGTCCGACGACGGGGACGGCTCCTACTCATCCAGCTCCAGTTCCAGCTCCTCCGAGTCCGCCAGCTTCAACAGCAGCATCGAAAACGGCGCCGCCGTCGGCGTGTCCTCGTCCACCATCGACATAGGCGCCGGCGCGCAACACAGCATCGGCATCAGCGCGGACGGCCGCTCCAGCGCCGCGGGCGTGGAATATTCCACCATCAGCATAGCGGAGGGCAATGCCGGCATCGCCATCACGGCCACCGCGCACGGCAACTCGAACAAATCCGGGAACACCAATACGGAGAATAATGCGGACGCATCCGAGTCCAAGGACGACGGAGACGGCTCCTACTCATCCAGCTCCAGTTCCGACTCCTCCGAGTCCGCCAGCTTCAACAGCAGCGTCGAAAACGGCGCCGCCGTCGGCGTGTCCGGAAGCGAAATCTGGGTCAACGCCAGAGAGGACTACGACGAGAATAGCGGCGACTACATCATCTCCCGTAAGCAAGGCTACAACGTCGGCATCACCATCACCGCCGAAGGCGCCGAAAGCGCCTACGGCATGGACTCTTCCCGCATCGTCACCGGAGACGGCAACGCCGACATCGCCATCACCGCCGCCGCTGACGGCAATCCGTATTCATACGTGAACACATACAAGATCAACTCGTACGTGGACGGAGACCTAGTAGACTCCGTCAACGATGGCGATGTACAATACGGCACCGACAACGGCACTGCCGTCGGCATGTCCTCGTCCACCATCGATATAGGCGACGGCACGCGGCACACCATCGCCATCACCGCCGAGGGCCGCTACTCCGCCTCCGGCATGGAAGGCTCCCATATCGCAGCCGGCAACGGTGACGCGGACATCACCATCAAAGCCTCTGCCGTCGACGGCAACGACGGGTATTACAACGAGCAGATGGATGAACTGGAGGGTGGCTACTCCAACGGCATTGCCGTCGGCATGGACTCATCCTCCATCGACACAGGCGTCGGCGAACACACCCTCAACATCATCGCCGAGGGCCGCGACTCCGCCACAGGCATGCGGTATTCCGCCATCCACATGGACAAGGGCGATGCGGAGATCACAATGAACGTGACCGCTGACGGCGCCTATGAAGATCACGACTACGCTGATTACTCCTATGGATCCCGCACGGGGGGCAATGCCGCCGGCATGGACGGAAGCGAAATCTGGGTCAACGCCCAAGAGACCTACGACGAGAATATCGGCGACAACGTCATCTCCCGAGTGCAAGGCGACGCCGACATCGCCATCAACGTCACCGGCGCCGAAAGCGCCTACGGCATGACCGCAGGCTCCCGCATCGTCACCGGAGACGGCAACGCCGACATCGCCATCAACGCCACCGCTATCGGCGTTGACGAGTATAATTATGACCCCCCCCGTCCTTTTTGGTCTGCCCCACTCCCCGATCCATACACAGAGCACACGGACGGCTATGCCTACGGCATGTCCTCGTCCACCATCGACATAGGCGCGGGCGAGCAGCACGTCATCACCATCAACGCCGAGGGCCAGGCATCCGCCACAGGCATGGAGTATTCCGCCATCACCATAGCGGACGGCAACGCGGACATCTCCATCAGCGCCACCGCTCACGGCAACGTGGTGGAATACTATGAGACAAGAGGCTATGACCACGGCAACGTGGAAACCCTCAACCTTGGCGACGGCGACGCCTACGGCATGCGGTACTCCGACATTACCACCGGCAACGGCGCCGACACCATCACCATCAACGCCACCGGCGGCGACGGCGCCGACGTCCTCGCTATGGACAATTCCGACATCCACACTTACGGCGGCAACGACCATGTGACCATCAACGGCGACATCACCGCCGACGCAGGCGGTGGGCATACCATTGACCTGGGCGCCGGCAACGATTATCTGATGATCACGGGCGGCATCTCGGGCATGATACTGGACGGCGGCGCAAACAACGATCTCTACGGCATCGGCGGCCACGCCGTCAGCTCCACGGACGGCATGGCCCACCTGGGCGACATCCTGGGCTTGACCAACACGGCCTACAACAGCCTCTTTAACGCCGGCGGCGAGATCGCCAACGGCAACAGCATCCAGAACTTCAACTCCCTGCTGCTGGACCTGACCGACAGCAGCGGCCAGCACGATCTGAACACCCTGTTGAACAACTTCGCCGCGTTCCACAACGCGGAGGCGGACAACACTCTCAGCATCCACGCGGACGAGGGCGCCCTGATCATCACGGGCAACAGTTCGGACAGCGTGAATATCGCCGCGGGTCAAACCCTGGACGGGAACACGGTAGTGGACGTATCCAAGGTGAGCGATCCGGACCATCCTGTGGAAATCGCGGGGGTGAGCGGACACTTCGATCATTATGTGGTCACGGATACACATGGCACCCATGATCTGTACATCCAGCAGGAAATAGTAATCAAGACCACCACGTAAACACTCAGCCGCACAACGTGAAACGACCGCCTCCGTACGGGGGCGGTTCGTATATGCGACACTCGCGGAAGCCGCTCAAACGGCGTATCGCCAATCGCCGGCCGCCATTCCCATGCAAACTCTGGACAAATCCGGCAGCGCGGCATAGATTCGCCATGTACCCCGCACGGCACGCCAAGTTGCCCGTTCCGCCGCATATAACCCCGGATTCCGACATGACGCACCCCCCGCCCCTGACGCTTTTGCACTCCTGGCTTGAGGAACGCGCGCGGGAGGTACGGCGCGTTGAAGGACAGGCCCTGCACGAACTGGAACGGCAGAACGCCCGGGGCTATCGCGACGGCATGCGCCGCAAGGCGGAACTGCTCGCCGGCCTGCCCAAGGCTTCCGTCCCTCTGATCGACGGGCTGCCGGAGGATGCCGCGCAGGCTGTCCGGGAAGGATTGTGGCGCTTTGCGCGCAATGCGGGCAACGCCCTGTCGCTGGATTCCGTCTTTTATATGTCCGCGCTGCTATATCCCGAAGACTACCGCGAGGGCGAGGCCAACGATCTGGAACGTTTTCTGGAGGAGCTGCGCGCGCGTTTTCCGGCCCCCCAGGGCGCGGCGTGAGCCGCAGCGGGAACATGCAACGCCTGCTTTGGATCGGAAGCCCTTTTTTCAGCTCCGCCCTGCCCGCCTGCGGCTGGGAGCTGTGCGCGATCAATTTTGAACATCTTGCCGTGTTTTCCTGGGCCGATCTGGTCGCCAGAGCGGGCTGGGAACCGGATGTGCTGGTGGTGGCGGATAAAAGCCGCCTCCCTTTTGTCCTGGGCATCGAAGACATGCCCTGTCTGACGGTTGCCTATTGCGTGGACACCCACATCCACAGCTGGCTGCCCTTGTACGCGCAAGGTTTCGACCTCTGTCTGGCGAGCCTGCGCGACCATCTGCCGCTCTTCAAGAACAAGGCCCTCGAAGAAGAATGCATCCGCTGGTTTCCGGCCTTTGCCAAGGAGGACGACCGCCCCGGTCCGCTTGAGGAAGAATGGGACTGTTTGTTCGTGGGCACACTCAGCGCGGACGCCACGCCCAAGCGGATGGAGTTCTTGCGGGAACTGGGCGCGCTTGTGCCGGGCCTGCATGCTGTCCGCGGGGACTACCGGCGGCTTTTTCCCAAGGGACGCATCGCGCTCAACCACTGCGAGGCCGAGGATCTCAACTTCCGGGTCTTTGAGGCGCTGGGCTGCGGCGCCTGCCTGCTGACCCCGCGCGTGGGGCACGGGCTGCTCGATCTCTTTCAGGACGGCGTGCACCTCGTCACCTACAGGCAAGACGACGCGCGGGACGCGGCCGGACGCATCCGGGAACTGCTGGGGAACCCGCTCAAACGTTCCCTGTTGCGCGCCGCCGGACTAGCCGCCATAGACGCCAAACATAGAAGCAGGCACCGGGCCGAGGAACTCAGCCGCCTGCTGCGCGCCTGGCCGCTGTCGCGCATCCGGGAACGCAGACGGCGGGCAGCCTCCATCCGCGCACAATGGCTGCGGATCATTTACCTGCACATGGCGGAAACTGAGGCTGACCCTACAATGCGCGCGGCCTACCTTCAGGCGGCGCGGGGCGCGTTCGCCTGAAAAATCTCCCTGCTCAGCCGCCCGAAGGCTTTGCGATGGCGGGACAAAAAGCTTCGTTTCGTAAAGACATGCTCCTGCGTGCCGCTGTGCTCCACGCAGAAACTGGCGCAGCTCGCCCCGAGCGCGGCGGCTTCCGGCATCGCAAGCCCGGTGACGATCCCTTTGATCAAGCCGGCCCGGTATGCATCGCCCGCGCCGGTGGGGTCAAGCATCCGTTCGGGCGCGGCAATCCCGATGTCGCTTTGCCGCTCGCCGTACAAGCGGGAACCTTTGTCGCCCAGGGTGGTGATAAGCCAGGCCGCCCGTCCGGTCAGCGCCTTTTTCGTAAGGCCGGTGCGCCTGAGCAGGAGTTCCAGCTCGTAGTCGTTGGTGATGCACGCGAAGGCGCCGGTGAGCGCATCCGTCAGTTCGCCGCCGGAAAGCGCGGGAATCTGTTGCCCCGGATCAAAGATATACCGGATGCCGTGCCGGCGGAAAAAGGCTGGCAGCCTGACCATATCCTCAAGGTTGCCGGGCCCGATGATCGCTATATCGTTCGTGGGATCCAAGGCGGGGAACGTGTACTCGCAGGGAAAACGCATGGCGGAAGGCGAAAAGGCGGTAATCTGGTTGTTGCGCTGGTCCGTAATAATAAAGGCCGCCGCCGTGAAGTCGTCCTTGACGATGCGTATGCCGCCGCGCGGCAGTTTCAGCTTTTTAAGCACTGTTTCATAGAGCGCGAAATCCTTGCCGGCCGCGCCGAGTATATGCGGCTTCTCTCCCAGCAGGGCGAGGTTGTAGGCGATGTTGCCCGCAGTGCCGCCGCGCTTGAGAACCACCCTGTCGATCAAGAAGCAGACATTCAGAATATGCAGGCGATCCGGCAACAGGTGTTCTTCAAAGGCCCCGGGAAAGGTCATAATGCGGTCATAGGCGACCGAGCCCGAAACGTAAATGGACATTGTTCAGCTTCCTTCACCGTATGGAAGTACGGACATTTTCCTGTATCCAGCCCAAAAAGGCGGCCTCGCCCCGCGCCAGCGGCAGCGCGACAACGCATGGCAGTTCATAGCTGTGCAGTTCGCGGACTCTCGCCGCAAGCGCGTCAAAACATGCTTCGGTGGTTTTGGCAAGGAAGGCGGCTTCCCCGGAGGAGCGCACTTCGCCTTCCCAATGATAGACAGACTCTATCTGCCCAATGATGTTCGCGCAAGCCGCAAGCCGCTCCGCTACAAGCGTTTCGGCAATGCGGCGCGCCTCATCCCTATCGGCGGCGGTTACATATACCATAAGATACATAAGCATTCCTCTCCGTTAGCGCCAAGCGCATAGGGTCTTGCACAAGATACATAGGATATGGCATATATCTTGCGAGTTTATCTCTACTACAGAAAAGACCTTTCCGCAACGGCCCGGCAGGCAAAAACCATGAACAAAAACACTCTGGCAGCGCGCATCCTGAGCATCTTGCGGCGGCGCTATCCCCACCCCAAACCGCATCTGCGCGCGGCCTCCCCCTGGCAGTTGCTGGCGGCAACCATGTTGTCCGCGCAATGCACCGACGCCAGGGTCAATGCCGTGACGCCCGCCCTCTTTGCCCGCTGGCCCGGCCCGGAAGAAACCGCGGGCGCCGATCTTGCCGAGCTGGAAGCGGCCATCCGCAGCACGGGCTTTTTTCGCATGAAGGCGCGCAACCTGCTGCACACGGCGCGGCGGGTGATGGAAGTCTACAAGGGGGACGTGCCCCGCAGCCTTGCCGAACTCGTCACCCTGCCCGGGGTCGCCCGCAAAACCGCCAATGTGGTGCTGTGGGGGGCGTTCGGCATCAACGAGGGGCTGGCCGTGGATACGCATGTGGCCCGCATTGCCGCTCGTCTGGGTTTGACCGACGCGCGGGACGCGGACGCCGTCGAACAGGACTTGCTCGCGCTCTTCCCGCATGCGGAATGGGGGGACGTCAACCACCGCATGGTGTCCTTCGGCCGTGAGGTCTGCCGGGCGCGCGCGCCGCGTTGCGCGCCGTGCGAACTGCTTGCGGTCTGTCCGCGCAGGGGCGTTGAAAAGTTGCGCAAAATCAGTTAAGCTATATGAAATATGGGGGCATTATGACACAGACACATATATTGCTGGAATCCGGCGGCAATGAGCTTGAAATCATTGAGTTCTACATTGAGGAACAGCTCCCCGACGGCAAAGCGTATTGCGGCTACTACGCCATGAATGTCGCCAAAGTGCTGGAAATTATCCGCATGCCGGAAGTTACCAGCGTCCCCAGCAAACATGACATGGCTGTGCTCGGCACCTTCAATTTGCGCGGCCGGGTGCTGCCCCTGGTGGATCTGGCGAAATGGCTCGGCAAAACCACTCTGCCCAACGATGTGCGTAAAGTTATCGTGTCCGAATTCAGCGGCGTCGTCACCGCCTTCCTGGTTTCCGGGGTCACCCGCATCCACCGGATCAGCTGGAACCAGGTTGAACCGCCGGGGCAGCATGTGCAAAGCTATTCGCGCGACAGCATAACCGGCGTGGTGCGCATTGACGAACACATCCTCTTTATTCTGGATATGGAAAAGATTGTCGCGTCCATGGATCCGCAACATGCCAACAACCACTTCCAGGCGGAACAGGTGGAGATCGATGAAGCGGACGCCCACAATTTCCACCTGCTCGTGGTGGACGATTCCACCTCGCTGCGCCACCTGATCAAAAACACCCTGGAAAAGGCCGGATACCGAGTCACCACAGCCACGAACGGCAAAGAAGCCTTTGATTGTCTGCAGGAAATGAAGGCGCAGGCGGCACAGGAAGGCCTGCCCATCACCGAAAAACTGCATGTCGTGATTTCCGATATTGAAATGCCGGTCATGGACGGCCACACGCTGACCAAAGCCATCCGGAACGACAGCGGGCTGCAGAAGCTGCCCGTGGTGCTCTTCTCGTCAATCATTACCGATGCATTGCGCCACAAGGGACAAAGCGTGGGCGCGGACGATCAGATTTCCAAACCCGACCTGCCCGGTCTGACCAAGCGCATGCGCGCCGTGATCGCCGCCAAACTGGGCAAATAACGCCTTGGTTCCAGGCTATGCCGCACTGATCAGCAGCACGCTAGCTCTCTGCCGCCTCGTCCTCACGCAGCAGCCAGTTCCAGATCAGGCGCAGCACCTTACGTCGCATCGTAAAGCGTTCCCGCTCCAAAGCGGCATGCGCGGCCAGCACATCATCCCGCACCCGGCAGCCTGCCTCCTGTCCGAGCAGGAGCCCGGCTTGCGGACCGGCCATATCCATCACCGCCCCGTCGATCAGCAGCCCGGCGGGCACTTCGTTGTCCGGCGCCGTCCGCTGCCCGTTCCCGGCATACACGTAATGCGCTCCGTCCACCGCCATATGGATGTCCCGCGTCAAAAAAATCTTCGCGCCGGCGGCAAAGGCCAACGACAAAAGCTCCCGGTTGGGTTCGCCCCATTCGGGCAGGGCCATGAACAACTCAAAGGGGATATACATCGCCGCCTCAATGAGCGAATGGGCAAGTCCGCCTGCGCCGCCAACCCAGGCAATGCGCGTATTGCTCAGATCCGGCCGGCGTTCGCGCATCAAGGCCATATCCGCAAGCAGACGGCAAGGATGCGCGTCCGGCCCGCCGCCGTTCACCAGAGAACAGGCGCCGGATGCGGCCAAAACGGCCAGTGCATTCACATCCAAACCGCTGACGACGCACAGCGGAACGTCCTGGCCGAACACGAAACTCTGTGCCGCGCCCGGCCAGACGCCGGGGCCGAAATACACTTCTCCGCCGCCCAGGTCGCGGATGGAAAGCGTCAGCGCCAAACGATCCTGCGGCGCATGTTCCGCAAACAGCAGCGGCACACTCGCGCCCTTCATGCTTCCGTGCATGGCTTCAGGCGCCGCCTGGCTATGGGCGCTGTGCAGGATGCGCCATAGCCCGGCATGGCCGATATCCCGCAGACGGAAAAGATGCTTTGACATGCGCGCGCTCCCTGCTATGAAATGCGGCTGTGAGGTTTCATGAAAGTGGAGAATACCGCAGTCCATGCGCAAAGTACATACCGATTTCCACCGCGCGTACCGCGAACGCTGCATTCCGCGCGAGCATGAGCGGACGTTCCAGGTCATGGTGGAGGAAACGGATCTGCGCGTCACCTGCGCCGAAGATCTCAGCCTGCCCATGCTGGAGCTGGTGACTGAGCTGCGCAGCCAAATCAAGGCATGGATACGGTTGCAGCCGGAATTCCGCGCCAGCCTGACGCCCGTGCCCGTGCCGGCGAACGCGCCGGAAATAGTGCGCCGCATGGCCGCCGGAGCGGCGCTGGCCGGAGTCGGCCCTTTCGCGGCCGTGGCCGGAACTGTGGCCCAGATGGTCGCGGAGCGCTTTGCCGAGCGTTCGCCAGACCTTATTGTGGAAAACGGAGGGGATATCTATATGTATTCCCGCCGCGAACGCATCGTCGGTCTGCTGCCGGACCCCCGGGGCGAGTTGATCGGGGTGCGGGTGCTGCCTGAAGACTGTCCTATCTCGTTGTGCGCCTCTTCGGCGTCTATCGGCCATTCGCTGAGCCTCGGCAACGGCGATCTGGCCGTCGTCCGCGCGGCGGACGGAGCGCTGGCCGACGCCTGCGCAACCGCGCTGTGCAATATGCTGCGGGAGGCCAAGGATGTGGAACGGGCCGTGCGCCGGGCAAAAAGCATGCGGAGCATAGGCGTGCAGGGCGTTTTTCTCCAGTGCGCGGAACGTATCGGCCTCTGGGGAAATATGGAACTCGCGGGCTGATGCTCTTGTTCCACGCGTATAAGGCTTGAATTTTCAAAAAACGCGGCATCGCAAAATATCCCCCCAAAGACGCAAAACAAGGGACATAGCTGGCCCCGACAAAAAAGACTTGCGTATTTTTACATTTTGTATATATTTTATTATAATGCTGATGTGAATATAGATAATTTTGTTTTATTTAATATTATATTGAATTTTATGTATTTTTTTAAAAAAAAGGGTGCTGTCTCAAAAAGATGACGGCGAGAATTGTATGGTAAGCCGAACAAAAACAATGCCGCCCGCCGCTGATGCGAAGGCGCAAAAAAAACCGGCGCATTCCGCCTCGCGGCATGAGTCTGTTGCGGCAGCCGTGCCGCCGGCCCGGGGACGCTCCATGAGCGTGGACGATTTCCGGCGTCTGGTGCAGGAGCTCTATCTCGACTCCGATGAGGAGATGCAACTTCAAGCAGGCCCCGGCGCTGTGCATAATGTCGCGCTTCTTGTGGACACTTCCGGCAGCATGGAGCGTAACGATCCTCGGCTGAACAAACTCAAAAGCGCGCTGACGCAATTCGCCGCCCGGCTTGCCGCGTATGCCGCGCGGGGAATACGGCTGAACGTCTGCCTGATCGGATTTTCCGAAAAAATCACCGCATTTTTTACGGTGGAAAATTTTACGGCCTTCACCGCCCACCCCGACGATCCTTTTTATAGGGCGATTCATGAGCTTGAGGCGCACGGCGGCACCAACTACCAAGCGGCCTTTCATAAAGCAGGCGCATGGTTTGCCGAACACGCCGCCGACACGCGGTCCTCAAGCGCGGTATTTTTTATCACCGACGGCAAACCGACCTGTTATTACCACGATACCTTCACCCACAGCATTGCGGCCAGCAAATCCGGCGTGTTTGTCTATAACGGCATGGAATTCGCCTATGGCGGCAAAGGCCGGGCATATTACGGCGCGAACGGGCGCGCCGTCAGCAGCAACAGCGCCCTGCGCCGTTACCGGGCCTCTGAGGACGGCACGTTTGAAGTGCGCGTAGGTTCAAGCTTGAACTGGTCCGAGGCCAGAGCCGTTTTTGCCCCGGATAGCCCGGCTCGGCGCGTGAGCTGCGCCTTGCCGGAATACTATGTGCCGGGACGGCCTCATTATTTCGATGCCGCCGGAAAAAAACTGGCCGACGCCAGAGGCGCGGCGTACCGGGTAAGCTCCAGCGGCAATTTTGAACAATACCGCAGAGGCGC
>Ga0123357_10013649_pt1 | contig 10560 bp, 6 predicted proteins | sample TergutEmb28metaG_FD_89873 | JGI IMG/M metagenome (GOLD analysis project Ga0123357, IMG submission 89873) | Embiratermes neotenicus P4 segment gut microbial communities from Petit-Saut dam, French Guiana - Emb289 P4 | ecosystem: Host-associated > Arthropoda: Insects > Digestive system > Gut ...
GACATTCGGACGGATTTCGGCAATGCAACCATTTTGAATTGTCCCAACATCTCCACTTTTATAAAACTCATGATTACCCGGAATAACCAATGTTTGCCGGAAATTATCCGAAGCCCAATCCCAAAATGGATGCACGCTGTAATTGTCGTCGTCCAAATAGCCGATGTCGCCTGCCAATAAAAGAATATCTCCGACAGGAATCATAGGATTATCGCGCAAATAACGGGCGTTATCTCGAAACTCCAAATGAAGGTCGGATGCGTATTGTATTTTCATTTAGGCTGTTCATCTTTATTTTGCATAGTCAGCTAATAGCTGCTCTTCTATTAAACCGTCGCCATACTTTTGTTTCGCGTCTCGAAACAAGCTTGGGTTTGTTCTCTTACACTCTCCCAGGATACAGGACGATTCCACTGTTGTCTTGCCCGCAAGTATGCGACCTTTTTCTCCTTGTTCATCAAGTCGTACAATCCTCTTTCTGCCTTCGATAATGTCTTCAGTTGTTCTTCTAATTCGTTCATATTCATTATAATTTGTTGTATTACTCATCTTTATTTTTTCACTATAAGTTTGATTAAACGTCTTTTTGTATTTTGTAACCTGTTTTTTTATAAAGCACAATTATTTTTTAATCATATTTAATGGAATCAAAGATACTAATTATTTCCCTTAATTCCAAATTTTTCAGAATTTTATTTCATAAATACCCTTGCAAAGTATAGTTTGTGCTTCGTCCAGCAAGATTTTGCGTCAGTATTCCAAGTTCTACAAGTTCTGTCAAGTCGCGAGTGGCTGTAGCTTTGGTTGTCTTGGCGATTGAAATGTACTTTTTGGCTGTCATTCCGCCTTCAAAACCATCTTTGCCTGCATCGAGCATTTTGTTTATTGCTTTTGTCTGCCGCGCGTTCATGACAGATTTGTACTTGTCAAAAAACAGTGTCTTCCAGATTGAAAAATCCAAAATATCCAATGCGTTTTGTTGTGCATCAATGAGTAATTGTGAGAAATAAAGCAACCAACTGTCTATTTCAAGCGTACTTTGCACCCGTTTGATTTCATCGTAATATTTATTTCTGTTTTTTTCAATAGATTGAGAAATAGACATAATTATTTGCCTGTCGAGCGATTCCGATAAACATTTTTCGATTAAAGCCCTGCCGATTCGCCCATTGCCGTCTTCAAAAGGGTGAATACTTTCAAAGTAAATATGTGTAATTGCTGTCTTTACAATGGTCTTTTGAATGTTTCCTTTGGTCTTGAAATTGTTATACCACTTTACAAAATTTTTCATTTCCTGGGGAACTCGACTTGAAGGCGGGGCTTCAAAATGTACTTTTTCTTTACCCATAGCGCCTGAAACAATCTGCATCGGTTCTTCTCCTGTCCGGTAAACGCCTGCATCTATATATTTTGAGTTGGAAAATAAAATTCCGTGCCACGATTTGATAAGTTTTTCAGATAATTTCGTCTTAAAGTTGTTACGAACTTCCAACATCAATAAGGCAATATTTTCCGCCCTGCGGTCTTTAATGTTTTTTATTGTTTTAGCCAAACCGAGTTTTTTAAGAAAAGACGAGCGCACATCTTCTCTTGACAACATTTCCCCTTCGATTTCAGAAGTTTTAATCGCTTCCGAAATCATTATGTCAAGGATTTCATTTTGTTGTTTTGCGGAATTAAATGTCTTGAAAACACCAAATATTTCACCCGAAAGTTCTGCGAATTTCAACGCATTCTTGCTTATAATATTTTCATTATAAACAAACTCCGCCCATTTTTCAAATTGCCAATTGTACATAATTTGAGCCGTTTAATTATTTTAACCGGTGCAAATTTATAATTTTTTTGAGCCAAATAAAACCTTCTTTATCAATTCCGTCGCCAACGAATTAATGTGCCGGTTCAAAATTTTCTGTTCGCTCTTTTCTATGGAAGCATATTCTCCGGAGTGTTCTTTCAGAAAATCATCCAGAATATCTTTGCTGAATAATCCGATGAGCTTTCCGGTGTCTTTGGGTACAGAAATTTGTCCGATCTTACTCACTACATTGTTTAATCTGTTTTCAGTAGCATATTGTTCCGTTACAGGAAGTAAATTGTTTAATTCCTCGCTGTACGAAGGCTCTACAAACAATTTCGGTTCACGTTTTTTGACGGATTTTTTCTCGGCAAAACGCTCATTTTTGCTTTTGAGCAACACCCGCGAGCCATTGCGCAAATAAGTCGGCTCAACAGGGCGAATAACGATGCCTTCACAAATATTTCCTTCTATCGGCGGTAAACCCATCCAACCGGAAATCCGGCTTTGAAAAAGATTCGGATAGTTCAGACATTCGTTAAGTGTTCCTCTAAATAAAGTTTTAGCATAAAACAAACCGCCTTTTTCAAAAAAGTTGTTTGCTTCGTCCACAGACAGGAAGCGACCGGTTTCTTCGTTGGTTACATACAAATCAAAAGCATAAAGCTCATGCGTCGGGCAATACGACACTCCTTTCTGGATAAGCGATATTTTTGAATTATTTTTTACGTCGGGATGCGGATATTTTCCGCCGAACATTTCACCGAATATCGTAAGAGTTCCGATGTCGGGAAGCGCTTCTTGAACGATTGAAAATAAAGCGGTTGCTTTGGGTGTATAGCGTTCAAGCAACTCCTCGTAATCGTAGAATTTTTCACCGGCTTCCATAAATCCTGTCCGTTTGCCGAAACTGACGGTTTTTCCATCGGTAACTAAGCAAACATTCGAACCATGTACTTTTTCTTGTACAACAAACTCCTGTTTATCATATCCTTCGAGGAATATTTTTTCCATAAACTCTTTATCGAACGTATTTTCGATAGAATTGTATTTTTTAAATGGTAGCATAACTTTAACTTATTTCTTATCCGTAAAGATAGACAGTATTTATGAAACTAAAAAATCCCATCAAACAAACCCCTCCGACAATTGCATCGTTACGCAATGCAGGCTTCCATGCTGTTTTATCAACGGACGGCAATTGATGCCGATAACTTCGCGATCCGGAAATGCTTCCTGCAATTGCTGACGGGCTATTTCATCCAGCGGGGAATCATAAAACGGAACCAGCACGGCGCCATTGATGATTAAAAAGTTGGCGTAGGTAGCGGGCAAGCGTTTGCCTTCGAAATAAACCGGTTCCGCCATGGGTAATGGTATCAGGCGATACGGTTTTCCCGCTTTGGTCTTGAACGTGAGAAGCTCGTCTTCCATGAGCAACAATTCTTCAAAATGCTCGTCGTTGGGGTCGGTGCATTGAACGTAGGCAATGGTTTCCGGATTGCAAAATCTTGCCAAAGTATCAATGTGACCGTCGGTATCGTCGCCTGCCAAATAGCCATGATCCAACCATAAAACACGTTCTATTCCGAAAAGCAGGTATAAAATGCCGTACATTCCGTTCTTACTTTTGTTGTTCCGGTTGGCCGACAACAAGCAACGGCTGGTTGTCAGAATCGTTCTCTCTCCATCGGTTTCGATACTTCCGCCTTCCAGGATGATAAACTTCGCATTTTCATAAGTTACTTTCGGAGAAAAGGCCTTGCTTTCGTATAACTGCCGGGTAATTTGATTATCATAATTTGCCGGGAACTTTAATCCCCAGCCATTGAAAGTGAAATCACGCAAGAACGGATCATCGTCAATAAAAAGCGATATAGGTCCGTGATCGCGAGCCCAGGAATCGTTGGAACGAATCTCTCGAAAAATAATGCGGGAATAATCGATAGTATTTCCCAAGTCTTGTTTAACTTCTGCTATCGAGCTACAAACGATAATCAGCTTTTCCCGTCGAATGATTTCTTTCGCAATGGATACGAAACAAGAGATCACTTCGTCGAGATGGTCTTTCCAATCGGTATCGGAATGAGGCCAAGTCATCAGAATGGCGCTCTGAGGAGCCCATTCGGCCGGTAAATGAATTGAAAGAAGAATAGATTCCATAGAATTAAAAGGATTGCATTTCACATAAGCGACTGTAATAACCATTCAATGCCATTAATTCCGAATGAGTCCCCTGTTCTACGATGTCTCCTTCATGCATGACATAAATTCGGTCGGCATTTTTGATCGTTGAAAGCCGGTGAGCGATTACCAAAGTCGTCCGGTTCTCCATCAACCGGTCCAAAGCATCCTGCACCAAGCGTTCCGATTCCGTATCCAGCGCCGAGGTGGCTTCATCCAAAATCAGTACCGGCGGATTTTTCAACACAGCCCTGGCTATACTGATCCGTTGACGCTGACCGCCCGAAAGCTTACAGCCTCGATCGCCGATATTGGTTTCATATCCGTTTTCGGATAAAATAATAAATTCATGAGCATTCGCTATTTGAGCCGCATTTTCTACTTCTTGTTGTGTGGCCTGTTTAACCCCGAAAGCAATATTGTTAAAAAAAGTATCGTTAAACAAAATCGCCTCCTGATTCACAATACCCATTAATTCCCTGACATCCTTTATTTTTGAATCTCGAATATCCATTCCGTCAATGCAAATCTGTCCGTTTTGCACATCGTAAAAGCGTGGCAATAAATCGGCTAAAGTTGATTTTCCTGAACCCGATTGGCCAACCAAAGCAATGGTTTTCCCTTTCGGGATAACTAAATTAACCCCTTTAATCACCCAATGCTCGTTGTATTTGAACCAGACATTCTTATACTCGATTCGATCGTTCAAATGCACCGGAAGCGGTTGGTCGGGATCTAAAATCGTAGATTCCGCTTTAAGTATTTTATCGATCCTTACGATCGAAGCCAAGCCCTTTTGAATCGAGTAAACCGATTTCGATAAATCTTTTGCCGGGTTTATCAATAAATAAAATATCGACAGAAAATAAATAAAACTCGCTCCGTCAATCGACCCGTGCCCGTTCAATATCAACGTGCCGCCATACCATAGAACAACGGCAATGGCCACCGTACCCAACAACTCACTCATGGGGTGCGCCAGTTGCTGCCGGCGATAAATACGATGAAACGTTTTCCGTAAAACTTCGTTGTGTTCCCGGAAACGCTTGGCGATTTTATCTTCGGCATTAAACGCTTTGATAATCCGCAGCCCGCTCAGCGTTTCTTCCACTTGTGAGATCAACAGGCCCCATTGTTGTTGTCCGAGAAACGAACTTTTTTTCAGCTTTTTACCGATTTGTCCCATAATGTAGCCCGCTACCGGAAGTACAACAAGAACAAAAAGCGTTAATTGCCAGCTGATAATAAACATCCCCAATATATAAACAAGAATCATAATCGGATTCTTGAAAAGCATATCCAAAGAACTCATGATCGAAAACTCGATTTCATTCACATCGCCCGAAATGCGGGAGATAATGTCGCCTTTCCGTTCCTCCGTGAAAAAGGCCAGCGGCAGCGAAATGATTTTATCATTGATTTGATTACGCAAATCGCGAACCACGCCTGTCCGTATGGGAATCAAATAATAATAAGAAAGATACATGGTTATTACCCGAACAACGGTAGTTACAATTAAATAGAGCGCCAGGACAAACAACACGCGCGATGCTCCGCTTGTTTGAAGAAGGTGGGATATATACCAGTTGAAATCATTCGTAACAATATCTTTCAAACTGCTCCACGATTCGCCGGATGAAAAATGAAACGGGATATATACATAATCCGCATTATCGACTTTGAACAGCAATTTCAAAATCGGTATAATCAACGTGAATGACAATAAATTGAACAGGGCTGTCAAAATATTCATAACAATGTTAAGCCATAAATATTTTTTATACGGCGGAACCAAGCGCTTCAGTACATGAAAAAATTCTTTCATTCGTTTTATATAAAGAAAAACGGCGCAAGGTATGAAAAAAAAACGAAACATGCAACGATGTTAAAAATAGTTAGCAATTATTCCTGCTTCCATCGACTCGGTTTATTAAACTTATTGACCGTAGCTCAGTCTAAATTACTAACAAAAAAAATAGATATGAGACGTTTCCGGTATTCCATGTTCTTCCTTCTTTTCTGCGCGCTTTCTGCATTTAGTCAAACAAATCTAATGCTATCCGGGACATTAATTGATAAAGAAAGCAAAGAGCCGATTCTTGCCGGCTCATTAGAATTACAACGCGCCAAAGACAGTGTCTATGTCGATGGAACAATCAGTAACGCGAAAGGAGAATTTATGTTCCAAAACCTGAAGCCCAACCATTATACACTAAAAATCAGTTACATTGGTTATAAGACAGCTTTCAAAGATATAAGCCTTACGGGGAAAGAACCGGCAATACGCTTAGGCGAAATAGCGATGGAAGCAAATGATATTCTCTTAAAAGAAGCCGTAGTGGAAGGGAAACGCCCTGAAGTGGCCGTTAAGAATGATACGGTGGAATACGACGCTCCTTCGTATAAAGCGGGCGATAATGCGGTTGTGGAAGATTTACTTAAAAAATTGCCGGGCGTGACGGTCGATCAAAACGGAAATGTGACCGCTCAGGGAAAAGCTGTGAACAAAATGTATGTGAATGGAAAAGAATTTTTTAGAGATGATCCTCAAGTCGCCACGAAAAACATTCCTGCCGATATCGTTGATAAAGTACAGGTATATGATCGTAAATCGGATCTGGCTCAAATGACCGGATTTGACAATGGAGATGAAGAAACGGTCATTAATTTAACTGTACGTCCGGGCATGATGCAGGGAACCATAGGAACCGTTCAAGTGGGAGCCGGTAAGGATGTACAAAATGACAACGACTTGCGATATAACGAAAACGCTTTTGTCAGGCATCAGCGCGGAAGCGATAGCTACACGTTAATCTCTCGGATTAATAACACCAATAATATGGGTGGAGCCGATGTCACGGGTGGCGGCGGCGGTGGTAGAGTAGGGGGTGGTGGCGGTAATATAGGCTACAATATGCCGGGAATCACTCAAGCGCAAAACTATATGCTCAATATCAACAAAGAATTTTCTCCTAAATTAAATATAAATGGGGATATCCGTTATAGCAGGCAAGACAGAAAAGCCCATTCCGATATTTCTCAGATTACCTTTGCCCAGGCGCTTACACAACAGGAAACCATCAATCAAGACTATGATAACTCGGGAAACAACCTCTTTTCCAATATTCGGATCGATTGGAATCCGAATAAACAAAATGCGTTCATCATCAGTCCCAATATTCGCTTCAACCAAACCGGTCAAAACGGATTAGGCTTCGATAGACGCGTAAACATGGATGATCAATCGGTTTTATTAGATTCAAAATCGCTTACTTCATCAAAGGGAAATACATTCATGTTCGGAGGTACTCTCAATTATTCTTTCAAATTTCCTAAAGTAGGAAGAGTATTTAGCGTCAGTATGACAGGAAATTACAATAATAGTTACTCTCAACCCAAGAATATCACGTATTATCCCCTCAATTCGATGGATTCGCTTTATTCCATGATTGCATTAGATCAGAGCGCTGAAAATACAGCTCTAACCGACAATATCAGCACCACTTTTTCTTACGTGGAACCTATCGGACATCGTAATTTTATCCAATTGTTGTATCGCTATTCGTATTCGGAAACAGAAAGCAAAAACTCTACCTATAATATCATGCAATCAATGCAAGAATTAATGGATTATGCAGGTTTTGCATTCATTGATACAGCTTTGATTGTTCCAGGCCAAAGCCGGACTGTTTTGCGAAATGCCGTCGATCAACGGATAGGAATTAATTTCAAAGCCGAACGTAAAAAATTCAATTTGACTTTCGGATTCAATATCGATCCGTCCAAAGCAACCAACGAAACGTATCAACCAAGCGCCAATGTGCTTCCTCCCCAATTGGTGGAGAGCGGATTTAATGGAAAATTACCCCTCATCAGAGGAGATTCTTTGATTTCTTCTATCCCGATCAATGTCACCAATCTTTCTCCAACCGTGAATTTCAGGTATATTATCGATCAACGTTCCAATATACGGGTTGTTTATGAGGGGACCACTACTCAGCCTTCAGCCGATCAACTTCGAAATTATCCTTATATTGATATCAATCATCCAAACGATCAAACGCAAGGAAACCCAAACCTAAAGCCGAGCTACACCAATAATCTTAGAGTAGAATTCAACAAATATGTCCCGGCGACTCAGTTGATGTATGCTTTCAGGATGAATGGAAACTACGTTATCAACGATATTATTACCATCACTCAAGTACAGGGAGCCGGAAACGGGAACCTGACGACCTACGAAAATATGAACGGAAACTGGAACGCTTTTCTCTTAGGGATGATTAATAAGCCGTTGAGTAAAAAGTTTTCGATTGGAAACTCAATTTCAGCGAATCTGTCAGATAACAACTCCTATATTAACAGTCAGAAGAATAAAATGCAATCGCGAATGATTGGCGATAACCTGAATTTGAGATTGCAACTGAACGATAGCCTTTATATAGGAACAACGGGGATGATTAATTATAATAATGTTGCCTATACCGCTGTTCCTCAAAATAATCAAAAAATATACAATTATGCCTGGGGCGCCAATATCCTTTGGACTTTCTTGCCGGGCTGGATTTTCGACAGCGATATCACCCGGAATTGGCGAAGCGGCTATCCTGTCGGATACAATGTCTCTCAAACCATTTGGAATGCTGCTATTACAAGACAGTTGTTCAAAAAGCAACAAGGTACCGGATCTTTAAAATTGCAAGTTTTTGATATATTGCAAGACCGAAAAAATATTTCAGCCTCTCAATCGGCAAGCAACTTGCAATTCTCCCAGACCAACGTAATACCCAGCTACTTTTTGGCCAGTTTCATTTATCGTTTTTCCATATTTCCAAAATCAAGCCTCTTGAAAGAAGGCGATATGGCTCCTCGAAGAGGCGGATTCGGCGGTGGAAGAGACGGCGGATTTGGAGGTGGTGGAGGAAGAAGACCATTCTAATTCAATTATTTGTTATTTATTGTCCTTCGCCGCATTATCCAGAAAATCTTTTATCCCTTCGACAATTTTCTTCACAAACTTTAGCCTAAAGCTATTATCCGCCAGCTTGGCTTCATCCGCCGGATTACTCAGGAATAATCCTTCTACCAAGGCATTGGGATATTCGGTTGGCGAATTGAGCGAAAAATTGAAGCTGCCGACATTTCCGTAGTTTTGTACCCCAAGTTCAAGCAACCGGTTCAGAATTGCCTTGCTTAAAGGGCGATAACCGATATGACGATAGTATGCGCTGGAGCCTTCCGTTGTGATTGGACTTCCATCGGAATTGTTATGCAGGGATACAAGCAAATCCGGCTTTTGCTGGCGCAGGAAACTCAGGCGTTGCTGCATGCTTATATTGGAATCATCGGTACGGGTAAGTATAACCTGAGCGCCGTGTTTTTCGAGTTCGGCTTTCAGCATCATCACCAGCTCAAGGTTTATGTCTTTTTCTTTCATTCCCGTAGTTCCCACAGCGCCATCGGCATCGCCGCCATGACCGGCATCCAGCGCAATGCGTAAACCTTTCAGTTTCAGCGTTGGCTGATGCTTTACACGAATAACTAAGCGATTGTCTTCGTAATAGACGCTGTACCCCCAGTGCTGCTTGCAATTCAGATCGATATAGATTCGCAAAACGTCATCGTCTATCTGTTCATAGTTTACGTTAGCGATTGTTTTTACGTTGAATAGTTGCGTTATCCATGCCGTATTGGTTGCTACGCCGAAGATATCGACGACGATCCGGGTAGGATTGATTTCCTGAAAGCTGCGATAGGGTAATTTATCGGACAGGCTGATTTTCACATAGTCGTAGCTGTCGTCGCCATAAACGCTCCAGGATGAAGTTAATGCCTCTGGTTTATAAAGTACTTGGGTTGTCGGTTCTTCCACTTCGCTTTCGGGAATCCATGCCGAGCGTCGTTTGGATAGCTGAACCTGGTATAATTTGCCCACTTTGCCAAGCACTTTCATATCTATTCCAGCCGAGATGTAACCGATTTTTGAGCCGCCCAAACGGTCTTGACCCAAACCATAGTTCAGATAGGGACTATCGCCTTTTGTTCTTACGTATAAAGGCTTTAGCGGGTCAATGACTGTGATGCCTTTAGTTATCTCTTTGTTAATGGATTGCTCTTCGTTTTTTACCGTAACCGTAACAGGCGCGGAAAGCAGGGGATCATTTTCTTTTACAGTATATTGACCCTGGTAGATACCGGCAATGCCGCCGGCTTTTTCCGCAGGCATCTCTTCCAGCATAGCGCCATTGAGCCAACTGACATTACAGCCGGGAAGCGTTTTTACTTTTACTTTCAACACATCTCCCGGGTAAACCATTGATACGTCAGGAATCAGCTCCGCCCGCTCAATTTCAAAGCGGGAGGTTGCCTCCGGCGCTTTCGGGGGCATGTAATATACGTTTATATTGCTAACCGTTTCTTTTCCGCCGTTTCGGACAACAAAGTTCACTTTGTTCTGTCCTTCAACAAGTTTAACTTCAGCGGCGAAAGCTCCCGTAGCATATACGGGAAAAGAAACGCCGTTAACCGACAGTTGGCTGTTGGGGACAGTCATTCCACAAAAGAAATGTTGAGCGCTA
>Ga0123357_10013650_pt1 | contig 10560 bp, 5 predicted proteins | sample TergutEmb28metaG_FD_89873 | JGI IMG/M metagenome (GOLD analysis project Ga0123357, IMG submission 89873) | Embiratermes neotenicus P4 segment gut microbial communities from Petit-Saut dam, French Guiana - Emb289 P4 | ecosystem: Host-associated > Arthropoda: Insects > Digestive system > Gut ...
CGACTGACTACGGACTGGACGGTCCGGGATCGAATCCCGGTGGGGACGAGATTTTCCGCCCGTCCAGACAGACCCTGGGACCCACCCAGCCTCCTGTGAAATGGGTACCGGGTCTTCCCCGCGGATGAAGTGCGGCCGGGGCGTGCTGCTGACCACTCACCCCCTTCGAGTGCCGCGGTCATGGAAGAGTAGAGCTATACCTCTACCCACCCTCTGGGCCACACCGGGCCTGTAACGGGATCATTTTACCTTCACTTGATGTTATGGGGCACATCTGCCGTGCAATGTCCAGTACACTATCAAGCCTTCACTTTAGATTCATTACTCAGTGCTACATATTTCGGCCATTTTCGGGTAGAAGAAATCCATGATTTCAGGCTTCCGCCGCGGTGTAAATGATCTCTTCGCTCTTCTGGGTTGTTACATAGTGTAAATTGGCAGTTACTTAGTGACATGTCAAGACAAACTGTCGGTCACATATGCAAGCAAAAAGCACCCCAAGCAAAATGTTTGACTATTGAAGACGGAACCGATGGGTTGTCCCGAAACGTCGGTAACTACCGATCTACGCTGTATATGATCTCAGAAGAGCGAAGACGTCTAGTGGACAGCCGTTCAGTTTTTGCCAGACGATTCAGACTAGCAGATGAAGGTAACAGTCAGTTACGTTGAACCGCTTCTGTGTGCTGCAGGATGGCAGACCGTCTTCATTGTGTGAGTTGGATGCAGTTGCGGATGACTGAACCTTTCTTATCCTAACAGTTGGTCACAAAGAAACGCAGCAGCTAATTGCCAGCAGTTAAAAATCACAGGAGCAAGCGACTTCCTTCCCGTTGAAAGTTCTCACCTTGTTGTGTAAATCCGGAGAGACACCAAACTTTTTTAACTTTCACTGTAACTCAATACGAAAGTGGTTAAAAGAGCTAAAAATTCAGAGATGCTATATTTAAGGTTTCTAATGTACAGTACTAAGCTGTGTACAAATAGCCGCTGATGTAAAGGCCTCCGAGATACATACGATGAAAACAGGCTGTCTCTGCGGCGTCTCTCCCGGACGTGTTGGTAGAGACGCCACTTTTTTTAGGGGGAGATGCCGATCTTTGAATATATTCTGTTAATTCAAGAAACAAGCTAAGTAGACGAAGAATGTCGAACTTTGTTCAGAGTGATGAAACAATACCAACTTTTGAATAGAAAATATGACTACGCTGTGTTTTAATGAAATGAACTCAAGAGTCTAAGTTACAAGGAGCGAAATTTTCTAGAGCCTCTTCTGAATCTTACTGTTTTTCTCTCACAGTAACTTTCTACTGCAGTCGACGCATTTGGCTGTGTTTGTAGACTGTACCTAGCGCATTCAGCTTCTGCAGCTCACACAGTCGACCCAGTCATCTTGTTTAGTTGTTTGCTCGTAGTTTGTTTTAGATTCTGCAGCCGTCTCTTGATTATGAATATCTGTTTTTATTGACTACTTCTTTCTCTGTATTTTCCGACTTTGTAGACCTGAAGTATTGGGGCTTTTGACATCTTCGATTTCTCTGCTCTTAGACGTTATTTCCACTTTGCTCCTTTCGCTTTTCCTAAATAAAAATAGCTTCCTCAGTGATAAAAAATAGTCGCCATTTCTTCAATTGAATATTTTCTCGGTGTTTTCGGTACTGGACTCATATTTGTCAAGAGTATGGAGACAGAAATTTGTTCAGTTGGGGTGTCAGAAGGGTGTGTAATACTGAGAGGATGTTCTCTTGAGATAGGTAACACGTTTTGAGAGTTGATGACTGCAGTAGAGGGTACACAGACCAGAGACATATTTGGAGGTGTTGTTTCCATAGAAATTTTAATGTCGCTGGTAGCAGATATGGAGAACGAATATTCAGGCTGTCTGTTGGAAGGATAAATTCGCGTTGACTCAAAAACTCTTATAGCCTACCAACAGCGGCGTAAGCAACTTTACTCCAAGCAAAGTTAATGAGGCGCCCCATCCAAAACCGAGTGATCTTACATTTCGCGGTTTCGTTTTTTAAATAATTCTTTGAAGGCCCAAGCAAGCACTTGTCCAAGGCTGTAAGGTGTGACTACAGTGCAGCGACTCGGTAGATGATTGTAGGTGTCGTTAATTTCGGCAGCAGTCTGAAGCAGTAAAGTGGAGCTGCAATAAGCACTGTGGCCATCTAGTAGTAGAATGACCCTCCCTCTAGCTTTGTGTTTCAGAAAATGCCCTGTGAACCGCTTGAAGAATAAATCTGTGCCAATGTACAATTTCCGGTTCATGTACACATCTGATCCCAGGGTAAGGCATCACGGAACTCCTCTTTCTTGTTGACCTCCTTGAAAATTAGAACAGGGGACAGAAATTGACGTGCAGCATTACAGCATGCTGTCACAGTAATATTTTCACTTTTTCTCTCTATGATAAAACATGAACATTTTTAGATCCCTTTCCGTTGTTGCAGAGTCCAGTTTGTTATATATTTGCATGCCACTTTCATCAATGTTGAAAATGTTTCCAGGTGTGTCAGAAAGGTTATTTTTTGTCTCTGCTTTCTCCAGCATGTTAAAAAGTGTTCAAATTGTTCTGGTTCATTCTTTGAGCTCCAGCTGCAATTAGACTTTCAGCAGTTATATCTTGCAGTTTCAGTTTCCACACTGACATTATTGGGAACCGCGGTAGCACAGTGGTTAAGGAGCTGTGCTACAAATCGGAAGGTCGCTGGTTCGATTCCAGCTGGTGTCATTGGATTTTTCATTGACATAAAATCCTTCCGATCGCGCTATGGCCCTGGGGTCGACTCAGCCTCTAACAGAAATGAGTACCAGGAGTATGTCCTGGGGGTAAAGGCGGCCGGTGCGTAAGGCTGACAACCTACCACCTTCCTGTGCCGTTGTCATTAAATCTAGGAACCTGAACTTCCTGGAACCCTCTGGGCCTGTCCAGGCCTGTAATGGAACTGCTTTACCTTTACACTGACATCATTTGAAAGTCCCATTTCTCTAGCAAGCTTGTATGCAGTGGCACGAACTGTCTGTCTTTGTGGGACAAATCCTGCTGCTCAGGTGCATGAATATGCGAGACCATTTTATTGTTTTATCTTCATTATCTTAATTATTAGAAACAACGATTCAGTCTAGTTGGAACTTAGAGCAATCAAACAAATAGTTTTAACACTCTGAAATGTGATTTGAAATTATTCAAATGCGGCACCTCTTCCCTAATTCAGGGAGAAATGCCGCACCCCCACTTGCCGAAAGGAATGAAGGACATCGCGGTCGCATGGTGTAAAGCCAAGGTCAACAACGCTGGAAACCTGTAATGTATCGTGATTGCAGATTTCCTTCTAGTGTAACTGATGAAGACATATTACGTGACCTTGAAATTAATAAACTCACCCCATAAAATCAGTCAACATTCTTGCAAAACAGCGCCGGCTTTTCACTACGCTCAATCACAACACTTGGCTAGACTCACTGAACAAACACTTGTGCTGCGATCTCCAGAGGATTGCGATATCCCACCAAACTAAGAAACGCGACTTCTCTCAAGCGGTGGCAACTCTCCCGGAATTACTGTAGTATTTACATTACAGACGTGAAATTTCGTGGTCCAATCTGTACAAACGATGGCACGATGGACTTGTAAACCATAGGCCTTGGATTCGATCCCGAGGATAGGCGGAAACTTTAAAGCAAGATGTGCCTGCCGGTTGTGGAGGATTAAACATGCGGGGAAGCTGCACAGTCGTCTGTTAAAACACGCAGTTTACTTCCCGGAAATTGTGTGTATTCTCGTTCGCACCCTTATTTAGTACAGTACGTGTGGGCTGTTGTAAACCTACGATTTTTCGGCTTCTCTGCAAAGCGGAGTAGCTTAGCGTCTGTCAACCAGTGTAGGAAGACGCCGTTACGTGTGACAATTTAATTACAATCAGATACAGCATGAATGAAAACCGACTCCTCCCCACTTATCTTTCTCTTGGCTACACCCTTCCGTATCACGTCTCGCAGTTCCACCGTTTGTCATTTGTGTTATCGCCTTCTGTATTTTTTTTTTGTCGAAGGGAGAGAGGCCTTGTGGGGAAATACACCGTCTGTGTAAGCCGATATAATCCTTGTTCCCTTTTTTTGTTGATCCAAGAAGAAGTGCAACACAGGAAATGTAGTGGAATAGAGAGAGAACATTCGGTTTATTTTTGCACAGTTTTCTGCGAGTTTGTCTGAATCAGGATACGGCTGGAGCTCTTGAAACTTTCCCTCTTTGCCTCTCTGAGGAACAGATCAGAACAGATCAGATCAGATCAGTTCAGATCAGATCCTGTTGTTAACAAGAATTTTGGCTGTTGAATTGTGTCAAGCAGTGGTGAAGTACAGGAAGTTTCCTGGCCGACTTAGAGCCACATGATGAAGCGCTCTGCAGTCTGAAGAGCCACACTCTTAGGACTTGATGTTTCTATCCGGTGGCCACGTTACGGGCTGTATTCTCTGCTATCTATCTAGTCAAGATTTTTAGTGCTGTTTGCCTTTGATATTAAATATGATATGAATCCTTTTTTCGCCAGGATTTTGTAAAGCGTTATTTATTCATTTATTTATTTATCTATCTATGTAAACAACGTTTGTTCCCAGCTTGAGACAGAGCACGATTCAATGCAAAGGGCATCGCTTGTGACCGTCCTTGATCGGATGATCTCGCCCTGTCCCAAGAGATGTCTATCCAGACGGTAAAACGGCGTGAACAGGAATCGACAAAATCAACTGCATTTAATACTGATATTAAAGTACCTGGAGCTTTACCTGCATTCCATATTTACAGCTACATGGGACTGTAGGAAACTTTGTCGTTTAAATGTTTCTTGAATTTATGTGAAGTTTGGCAGTTCTTACAGCCACTGTGAGTCTAGACCTCATTTTGGAGGTGCAGCTCCATTGTTTCTTAAAATTTGATATAGGATGTATGTACGTCGTTAGCGTCATGCCCGCCGGCAGCACACTCCGACACCAGTGGATAGGCGGATGTGCCAGTCCCAGAACCGGTTCCGACTATTGTCACCTCCGCCAACAGTTTGTTCGGTCCGTCAGTCCTTTCAGAAGGAGGGGCCAGTTGCCCGATATCTTATTGTTTTAAGGATGAGGAATCCAGCAGCAGTCGCAGTGCGGTTAGCACAGCCATCAATCTGGCCGCGCCGTACTGGTGCTCTCGACACACAAGTCTGCTCACGTCACGTGCAATTTTTCAGACGGGAAATTTTGAATTAATCACAGGACTCGCGGATCATTGATTATCGGCGCAGTGGCGTCTGCGGTCGACAGGTCTTCCCCTTTCCTCTCCTTTTCTCTTGCCACAGAATGTTCCGAAAGTGACTTCACCCTGCTGCAGTCTACTGACCGCTACCTCCATAACCAAGTCACTGCTGACCCCCTACAACTTTTCGTACTCAATACAGTAACTATTGTGCCAGCCGGCCAATAGCCCAATGTGGCCGGTGTGTGTAGTTCAGTCTGTATAGGAACTGGCCTGTGGACTGCGATCCTCTGCACTGTCAACAATTTATATGCTCTCCGAAACGTCCATAACGGCTGTGGGGCCAACCCAGCCTCGTATACAGTGGGCTCCGGAATCAAAGCGTCCGTGGTCTGAAGCTGACCTCTAACCTTCGAACTGTGCCGAAGGGAAGCTATTCCCCTCACACGTCGGCATGTGGCATGTAGCGGCAATGTGCTGTACCTTCCCTGCACCTTCCAGACAGTTGATGAATGAAAGGTAGAGCGGGCGTTCTGGTACGTTTGTGCGTCGGTATTATTAAGATTAGGGAAGCAAGAGGAATATTTATAATCATCAACTTACGTGCGCAGCTGTGAAGGCTATCTGTTATGGTGCAATAAGAGCTTCGTCTGTGGGACAGAACATCAGTGCAGGTTTCAAAACGCCCCTTTCAGTAACTCTGTACATGGGTGTTGGGTTTTTTGTTTTACATAGGAAGACGTGAGACTGCACAACTAAACAACTGGTCACTGTGAAATTAACTATAAAGAAACAAGTAACTGTCTTACTGATTCTCCAGACGTCTAACTAAGAAGTTAACTGTAAACGAAGCTAACTGACAGTTCGACTAATCTAACGACTTCTCTCTCATTAACCCATGGATATACTAACCCATTAACGCATTAAGTACTTCAGTTACCAGGCAAGTCACAGTGACGTATCTGCAAGTGTTGTCTATGAAATGGCCTGTGGTTGACCAGCTGTCAATAAATGAATCAACCACAGGCAATATTCTGACTGCCTGCGAGTGGGTTCCTCATTGATTCGGATTCCCGGCAGTTTTCTCCTACATTAATCTCTGCCTTCACTGGACCGTTGCTAAGGGAACATTCTGTTTGCTTGTTCATTCACTGTGTTGAGACGCTAATTGACCGTAATAGCGAAGAAAAATCATACGAATATTTCATTGGAGAATGTGCAGGACCGGGCGCACTTTGCAGACATGCGTTTGTGCTGCATTTTTATTGTAACCACGATGGAAATGTGTGCATAAGCCTCTTTTGCTTGCAACAGGGAAGTTGACAAACTGTTGTCTTAAACGGCTGGGAGTTGTTAGACTGCCTGGCCACGTCTTAGCAACCCAAAAAGGTTTGAGAGAGGCCATCCCGTTGTGTATATCAAATTTGTATAATGTATTATGTACCGTCAATACACAACCTACATCAAGACAAGATGCAATAATTACAATTAGGTGATATTTGGCTACATGTTTCGGCCGTAACCGGCCATCTTCAGGCCAACTAAGAACAACAATTAAAGGACAGTAAAATAGTACTCAATATGATCCCATTTCATTCACATTAAAACTTGATAAAATATGAAAATTCTTACTTGTGATTAAAGCAGTGGAATAGTAAGGTAAAATGGTAAAACTAAATCTTCATGTACTGTATTCGGGCCTCACAATGGTTCATACACTAATAGTACTGTATATGTGTCAACAACAAAGTGGAATTCGTATGTCGTTATCACAGTAGATATAGTTACTTTTTTGCCTATTGCTTCTCGTATGTTTATGTGGGATCACACAGTTGTGCAGACCAAGGGGTTTTTTTTTTTTTTTGCGCATACCGTGTGGTTTGGTGCTGTTACGTGTATAGCACATTGGCACAGTGTCACATATTAATGTGTTCTTCAGTTCGCACGGTCACATACTGGCATCACATAACCAGTGACCAGTGGCCTGTATCCAACGCGCTCTGAATTTTCGGTACTCTAAATTTAACCACACAAAGCCGCGTGGTTTCAGTTTATCTTTCAATGACGCTGCAGCCCGACTCGGGACAGGGCGGCTCACTGTTCATACACAGTCGGAAGGACTCCTCCGAATGAGTGATCAGCCCGTCGCAGAGACCTCCACGTACACAGCACACAACAAACACATGAGACGGACGAACATTCATCTCAACAGGTTTTGAAGGCGCGATCCCAATGATCGAGCTGTCGTAGACCTACGCCTCAGACCGCACGGCCACCGGGATCGGCCGTGGGCTTTACAAACTGATATAGGGTTAATCTGGAGGGCTGTTTCAAGCTTCGTATAGCCTGTATTTCTGTCCACGTGCATTCAAATGTATTATATGCCGTCCAGAATCATCCTATTTTGGCTCTACATAACCAGTGTACCTGGAAGAACGTCATCAAAAAATCTGAGCAGCAGTTAATTATACAGAAACTCAGCTCGTCGTGTGCGGCACCAAAAGAGAGAAGCGCCATTTTTTGACCCTTCTGCAGACAGAGAAACTCGACTCTGATCGGCCAGGTTGCACCTTACCTCTATTACTGCAGGTGTGGAGAAGACAGTCGGGCAGACTGCGGGGTCCTGTGTCTGTATATCGAGGTTTGGGGCGGAGGCAGGCAGTTCTTTGTCTGGCTGGGCACCAAATTACGTCTAAACCTCGAGTCAGTCCTCCTGACCTAACGACAACACAATACCACGTCATAATTAACTTTACAGACATCCAGTGGATGACAAATGAAACACAGATATCAAAGACGGCCATAAAAAAACTGAAGATTCCCCCTCTCCTTTAATCTTAGTGTCTTATGCGGCTAGCGACCTTTCACAAAGAATAAGAAAGACAGCCGCGCCTGTATTTATGTATTGCCTACACAATGTATCTCACAGGTACAATCGCTTGTTACTAAAGTGACACAGAACGTCTTGCCTTGCAGAAAAGTTCAGCATTGTCTACATTCTGCGATTTTTGTGCCGTGGTAGTAAGTGCTGTGAAAACCCCAAACTGAACTGTGTAGTTCATTACTTCTGTAATTACGTTAATATCGAAGCGGGGCCCTGAAGATATAACGATTTATTTGTGTAATTTGGACTATTACTGGGCCTAAAGTTGTGGGACTGTCGCCCTTACTGCACAATATTGTCTTCTATATTCTTAGACTTGCCGAATCTCAAGATTATTTTCTTTTGGCATGTGACGTCCTGTGCATTGATAAATTTCACAGATACAAGTTGTCTCCATGTTCAGCTGCCATTTTGATGGCGGTACCACGTTTTTCCGAAAAGCTGCTACACATCGACCAAGCTACATGACGTCACGTGACAGTAGAGACGTTTCTTCTTAAATTTCTCTGTCTAATAGAGACTTCCGAGCAGAAATCACATCGCTGAGTTTCCTGTAGCGTAGACAGCTGGCCCTGTACGGTGTCCAGTACCATAGAAACAAACACCTGCCCACGTGCTGTACTGTTGTCGCACTGCCGTACACCCATTTAGAATTCCTGCAAGTAGGGGCGTAAATATACTTAATTTCTCTTCTGCGTTCAAAACACTTTTAGGTTTCTGATGGTGGTTACCCTGCGTGAAGATGTGTCAGTTTCAACTTCATCTGCTGCTTGTGTTTCACCGCTCGCAGTCGGATTTAGTTTTATGATTGCATAGGAAAGGCGAGACAGTTGCACTGTGCTGCAGCTGTTGGTGCGTGTTGCAGTTTGTTGAAGTCTCATGGAGAAATGTCTGAGAGTGAGATATTATTTGTGGCTGTGATAATGTCTGGCATTTTCTGCTTCGAAATGTCTTTAAAACAGAGCTGGACGTTTCGTCAGAGCTGCGAACTAACCTTCCTCAACCTCTCAAAGTTTTGTATTTTAAGTGACCATTTGCACTGTACCGCCACACGAAGACGGAATGCCCTGCACTTCATGCGTGTGCATTGTCATTACTTATGTTGTATGTTGGTCAGTTGCCTGTCTTCATACATTATGTTCCTATAGACGAACTGAGGTGGATACCAACAACCAGCGCTCCCATACTGCACACACATTACTCGCATGTATTAAGGTACCATCGTGTGTGGCTCATACTGCAGGTACATACTTCCTGCCATCAGCTAGGACGACAGACCACATCCGCAATATGGCACCAACATGATGGCAGTCCGAGTGACAAACTGACTGACACGTGCAAGACAAAACCGCGTCACTCTTCGGCATTGGCGATAGCGGATTGACATCAATTTTTTTCTGTCCTGATTCTTTGTCAACCCTCCTAATAAAATAGTACCGTGGACAGTACCCGTCATCACCGTGGTCCTGTATGCCAGCTAGTTTTAATGCGGCGTTTCAGGTGGTTATAAAGAGCAGTTAGTGCGTTACGTTGTGTGACGCCGTGCCGTCGGGGGTTCCTCTGAACAGTCAGCAGATTTGTACCAGACTACGCGGTGTCACGGAAATCTTCAGTTAAAGAAACAGACTGCATTTGGAGTCAGGGATAATTCATGTTCATGGGAGGGAGCAGAAGCAAAGCGGGGTAAGCGGGGGCGCATTTAGTTGAGAAACTGCGCTACAAGCCGGAAGGTCGCGCGTTCGATTTCCGAGGCGTCATTGGGATTTTTCACTGATTTAATCCTTCCGTCCACACTACAACCCTGGGGTCAACTCAGCCTCTAACAGAAATTAGTACCAGGGATATCTCCTAGGAGGTAAAGGCGGCTGGGGATGAGGGCTGACAACCTTACCACCTTCATGTGCGGATTGTGTTCAAATTCTGAGAGCCTCAACCTCCTGGAAATTGAAGGGCCTGTCGAGGCCTGTATTGGGGTAGCTTTAGTACCATGTGACGTTGTTTAATACAGTAAACTGCTAGATGAAAATTTAGTACGAATCTATCAGCTTGATTTTGAAATTTATGCCGATTAGCCGACATGTGACGGTCATCAACTTCTGGTTGTTGAAAAATAATAAATTTTCTGAAAGTCACAGATCGCAGTGAGTGTTAACATGAAAATGGATGATCAGACTTAGATTGCAGATAATCAATAATAGGAGATTTTCTGTTTATTTGGTTTTAAAGGTTTTATACGCCATTCTGATTAAATAAACATAGATCGCAGGTAATTTGTTCGGCCAAAAGTATGAGGAGGCAACGTATGAAGGCCTTAAGAAATACCGAAACACAAAAACACATACCCTGATGTTTTCAAGAGAAGCTGTCAACGAATACCACCTCAAATGTCACGCAGTCCTATCACATCCTCTTATTACCGGCTCAGCTGTCACGCAGTCCC
>Ga0123357_10013654_pt1 | contig 10558 bp, 11 predicted proteins | sample TergutEmb28metaG_FD_89873 | JGI IMG/M metagenome (GOLD analysis project Ga0123357, IMG submission 89873) | Embiratermes neotenicus P4 segment gut microbial communities from Petit-Saut dam, French Guiana - Emb289 P4 | ecosystem: Host-associated > Arthropoda: Insects > Digestive system > Gut ...
CCATACACATCATCACAGCTCACCCACTGTATCCTGTACCATATACAAATCACCACACCCCACCCACTGTATCCTGTACCATACACAAATCACCACACCCCACCCACTGTATCCTGTACCATATACAAATCACCACACCCCATCCACTGTATCCCGCACCATACACAAATCACCACACCCCACCCACTGTATCCCGCACCATACACAAATCACCACACCCCACCCACTGTATCCCGCACCATACACATCATCACAGCCCACCCACTGTATCCTGTACCATACACAAATCACCACACCATACACATCATCACAGCCCACCCACTGTATCCTGTACCATACACAAATCACGATACCCCACCCACTGTATCCTGCACCATACACAAATCACCACACCCACCCACTGTATCCTGCACCATACACATCATCACACCCCACCCACTGTATCCCACACCATACACATCATCACAGCCCACCCACTGTATCCTGTACCATACACAAATCACCACACCCCACCCACTGTATCCCACACCATACACATCATCACACCCCACCCACTGTATCCCACACCATACACATCATCACAGCCCACCCACTGTATCCTGTACCATACACAAATCACCATACCCACCCACTGTATCCCGCACCATACACATCATCACAGCTCACCCACTGTATCCTGTACCATATACAAATCACCCCACCCCACCCACTGTATCCCGCATCATACACATCATCAGAGCTCACCCACTGTATCCCGCACCATACACAAATCACCACACCCCACCTACTGTATCCTGCACCATACACAAATCACCACACCCACCCACTGTATCCCGCACCATACACATCATCACAGCTCACCCACTGTATCCTGTACCATATACAAATCACCACACCCACCCACTGTATCCCGCACCATACACATCATCACACCCCACCCACTGTATCCCGCACCATACACATCATCACACCCCACCCACTGTATCCCGCACCATACACATCATCACAGCTCACCCACTGTATCCCGCACCATACAAATCACCACACCCACCCACTGTATCCCGCACCATACACATCATCACAGCCCATCCACTGTACAACTTACCATATACTCATCATCATAGCCTTCATCAGAGTCTGGCAAGCCTGTGGTTGGATCACAGTCTTTTACCATAAACTTCAGAGTTGCATTAAATGTGCCTGTTGGAAAGAGAAATTTGTTATTGAGACAACAATGAAGGACAAATTTGTGACTGTAGAGGTGGTTCAGTAAGTGACATCCAAGGGTGTGTTATATGTGTTACTGCTGTGACAGACATTAAAACCAGCGAATTATAAACAGGTCCTTTATTTCTCTACAAAACTGCCTGAGCAACTGAGGTATTTTGCCCACCAACACTGCCTGCTTCATTCCGAATGGGAAGCAATCGTGGCTTGGTTTTCGAGCGCAGTGGTGTATCTCAATTATCTAACTTCTCATCATGTCAGAAGCATTTTAATCTTTCATTAGTTCAAAGATGCGGATATCACTAGTATGAGATCTGAGCAAGATGGTCCCCAACAGTTGTAACAGGATGAGGGCCATATGGAGGAAAGAACTGTCATGGAGGAGGATCATTTCCTCTGCCAGCAAGTCAGGGAAATTCATCTGGGTAGCTTCTATCATGTGCGGCCAGGCTGTACAAAAAGTATAGGTAGTCATGGCAGCTCCAAAGTCCAGCATATGAAGGATGCAGGTGCACTGTATGTCCCAGACGGTTATCCACACCAACTAACCTGTGCACTGACTGCAATGTATTGTGGCAGCCCAAGTCTTACAAATAGCAACTTCCAATTCTTCAGACCACTGAGGAAATGCCCCCCACCCACCCCTCTAAAAAAAGAAAAAGATATCACTGGTGATATGATGACAAGGTGAAAGTCAGTGGTGATGGTGAAAGCAAATAGCCTCTATTCTGTGTGGGACTCAAAGAAATGCTGTATCACTGGCAACAATGTCTCAATGAATCTGGTGATTATGTGAAAAATAGCATCTGTCTTATTATTCCTTGTTTTTTCAGACATTATGATAGACATTCAAGATGCAAGGTTCCGTAAGATCAAATAATGCAATGACAAGTCATTACAGTGTAAAAGGTAGCTCATTTACAGCACCAAAGTTTCACTAGGTTTAAACACAATCTGGAGGCACAATGATGCACCATGACAAGAGTCTAAAAATTCATCATAGTTGAATTGGGCTCTTGTGTTTACAACCATTTACAAACAGCCATTTTCACTGTCTCATTACTGTGTGATTGGTGACCTCCCAAATATGGCTTTAGCACCCCAAATTATCCTGAGGTGCAATCCTTCAGCAGTACAATGCAACCCCACAAAGAACATGTTGCATATCATTTCACTGGGAGCTTCCACACCATCCACCCTACTCTTTCGGCCAACCAAGTCTCGTATGTTTAAACAGATTTTTCTGCCTTCCTACATCATCATAAAATTTGTTTTTCAATACTTTCATCTCTTTACAATTTGATCATCCTTGTCTCACTCCAAGATGCTGTCCTATCTATGTCGAACATGTTTAAAACTCATACTGTCATCAAGTATCATACTTTGCAGCTTTGGAAAGGGAGTATGTACACTAACAGCCAGCATCTACACCTTGCAGTACAGGAAAAAACTTGTCTACTCTCCTCCTTATTGCATGTTTATTGGGATCATGGACACTCTCTACATATCTGTGACATATCCTTTTTCAACAAATCTGTCGACCGCTACAGTCACACACTATTCTGTACCCACCAGCTCCACTTACTGCTGTCAAATAGCCAACTAACAAAATTAATGCTGTGTAAGCTCATTCCATCTCTCTCTTGTATACTGTGAGAAACAAATGCTCTCATCTTCTCAAATTTCCTTTAAATCATCTTGTGGGTGGACAGGTGTGTACTGCTGTCAGCAGAATCTGTGGTTCACCATCTTGCTACTTCATAATAACTACAAATAAGCATCTAGTAATAAACAAAACCTTTTACACACAACTAGTGTACATGTACAAGTAATGTAACTGCAGCAATATTACTGCCTTAGAACACACATTAGGTTATGAATGGGACAGAACACAAACCCCATAACCAGTGACCACATGATCTTTTGCATTCTGTTGCACTTACATGCACCATCTTGTGTTTATGAACAGTCCACAGACAGTTCAAAGTGTAACTCACCAACTGTGGCTCCCAATTCCTCAGGAAAGTGCAAGACCACATAAGTTGCTCCCGCCTCTGAATATGGAAGGCGAGGACAAGGAATCACCCGCACTAGCTGATAACCATCAGGTGGCTCTACCTGAACGTGCACATTCTCCAGCAACTGATCATTTAATGTGTTCAAGCAATCAAACTGCAACAGTAAGAAGTACAACAATGCAGATATGGCTCACCGGTTGTCACATGTACAGACAGTTCAGTGCAGCAGTGTCTGTGCAAATGCAATCACCTACATTCAGTGACCACCAAAAGGACTGTTCAAACACTCTTATTGGAACTTCTGTGTGCAGGGAGATGATTATGCAGTGTGCACTGAAGACATGGGTGAGGCAGGCACATAATTCCATGCATTCTTAACTTTGGCACTAGAGAAAATGGTGGCCAGCTTTGTGCCCTGGCTACTTTTTTCCTACAACAAGAGCCCTGGTATGCATAGGACTGAGGGTTGGTCGGACCCCAGAGCTGATGTGGCTGCTGCACAGAAGAGAATATTTCTGCACAGCATCATTAACTGATCTCTAGATTACCTGAACATCCAGTGATCCAGTCACCATACTGATTGAAATATCACAGTCTGCAGCATGTTACTGACCACCTCTATCAAACTTTGTATTCTATAAATTCAGCCTTCATTCAGCAAGTAGTACCCGATGTTTCGAAGGATTGAAGTCCTTTCATCTTCAAGGGGAAGCAGCCCAAGAAGGCACTAGGTTTCTTTGAAATGTTGGAAACTACCCGCATGACACAGTGGCATGTCCTAAAAGACTTGAATCTTCAGCCACACAGCTGCAAGAACCTCAAATCTCACAGCATCACATTCTAGTTCAACTGACATGTAGATTGCACATTTTGTAGTCTCAACACACACCAGAAAGTGGATGTGCCTGTCATTAATGTGTCAACTTAGTAACACACATCACACATTCATCTGAAACCTTCAGACTTATCTCTCACACACACACACATAAAGTAAAGAGTATAAAGGTTGATAGTAGCTGTCTCATGACTGGCAGCTATAAACAAAGATACATAATATTTTCTGGCCATGCACAGTATTACTGCAACAGCATAAGTGCATGGCCATGCACTGTAGCACTGGGAGACTTAAAATCCCATTTCTGAATAATAAATTGCTACCCTCAAAATGAAATATGAAATATGGTCCAAACCCCATAGTATCAGTAGATTAAAATTCATATTCTTGTGTGACAGAAGTTAAGAAAGGTAATCTGGGATGTGACACTGTGTACAGTTTCAGCATCTGGTACGACTCAACAATGCAGGGTCACATCCCAGAAGACCTATACTCTCACAGTTAAGAAAGCATTATCAGGCACATATTATTTTACCTGCAGAACCAGGTGTTGTGGGAAGCAATGCTTGACACAGCGCACAACATATTCTGTTTCTGACTCTGTAAGCTCAACAGGCTCTGAGCTGCGGAACAGAGCGCCCAGGGCGACGAGTTCAGGCACACTTTGTAGTTTTTCTGCATATGACTCTTCACGACTAACAGCTGCAGCCACAGCAGAGACCTTCGCACCTACAGAACACAAATTTTCCACATGCTTCAAAGTGAGGCATTAAACAGAGTGCATGATGATGTTCAGTGAAGGGCATGGCACTGCCAATGCTCATCACTGCAAAAAACATTCTCACAAACTTCCTAGTTTGAGCCACACCCTTCCATCTTGGATCCACTTTCCTCTTACATGTCACCACTGCCCCCTTCCTAACCTTCCTACTTCCATCCAAACCCAAGTTTTCTTGTTCATGTCTACCAGCCCAGGCAGGACTGCTCTGCTACATCCACATGTTACTGTAGCTGTTCTTCATGGCCAGATACCATGCTTGTGTGACTTCCGTTGCAACAACACAGGCCATTAGAACTTTACTACATATTGCCATGCCTACTGACTGACATACATGTACACCTCTTTCTTCATATACCATCCTCTATATTCCATACCACTACCATGTGATCCTCTAACTTCCAGGCTGGGTGCTGCACCAGTATGTTATTCGTGTCACACATTTTGACCAAAACTGCAATGCCATACCAGTACAGCATTACGCTTCATACCGTATTTCATACTTGCTTTGTTGTTTTAACGTTTCAACAATTTAAAAACAAAATAAATACAAAACATGTAATACTGTTTTTCAATACACATCACTTGATGCACAACTGATGTTTCTTGACCCCACCCAGCACATCCCCAGCACAACCCTGTGCTCATCCTGAAACAGTCAGAAGGCCTGTTTTCTTCCACTCCATTTTTCTTGTTCCCACTGGCTTCCCTCTTCCTGTCACTCTACCTACAAATCTTAACTATCGCCACCCCAATCACTTCAACCCTGATGATGGTGGAAGCATGTCCCTCCAAAGCCCAATTTCAAGTTGTGCCATCATCAGTGAATTACCACAAAGGTCAAAATCAGCAATTCCCTGCCCCTTGCAGTTTTAATTTCATTTTCTAATTATTAATGTTAAAATTACCTGACAAAGCAGTTGAGATGAGCATGCCATCCGCTTGTCCACCTTTACCAGATGCATTCACAATTTCCTCAGGGGATGGAATAGACGCTAAAGGTACAGACTTCATGTCAAATGGAACATCTGATGGACTGAGAGTATATTGGTGAAGAGACCTTTCGAGGCTGGGTATTGAGACCTGGAAGTAAATCAATTCAAACAACCATTAACTTTCCAATGATTATCTTCTGCATTATGGCCCCTTGTTGTACTGCCGGCGGTTAGGTTAGGTTAGGTTAGGTTGTACTGCCGGCGGTTAGTGGTGTTTGGTGGAACCAGCTAAGATGATGCCAGTATGTTTCGCTGAGACACCAACCAGCACATGTCTGCCTAACTACACAGTATCACATGTTTCGCTGAGACACCAACCAGTACATGTTTGCCTAACCACACAGTATCACAAACAGTAAGACACACTCCACCTTGTCACTGCCACTAAAACCTCCAATCTTGTGACATCAAAAGCTCTCGCACAAAGTATGATATTACAACTGCAGTTTCAGCAAGTTTCTGCATTTTAAATCATTGAAAGGGTAAATTTGGAGAATGATTTTTTTACTAAGAAACCCCTCTAAAATCTGTTGAAATAAACATGCATACAACATAGATATCTTGGCAATTTTTAAGGCTTTCACAGAGTTGTGGTTCTTGGAACCCAAGACTCTCAACAATGAAGAAGTATGTTGCTTCACAATGTCAGGAACTGATTACCCAGTAACACAGCACTGCATCCCAGAAAAACAGAATCCTAAACGGTAATTTGATTCTCATATAATCAACACCATGAGCTCTTACAAGTGACAGTACATTATATGGGCCACAAGTTTCACTGTCAATCTCACCATCGTCAGTCACACCCATTCACAGTTCTGGTCTCACATCTACTTACTTGCAATCCTTCCACAATGTAGCGGTTTGCTAACGCTTTATCCTGTTTCTCAAGAATGCTGCAGTAGTATGTGGCCCTGTCTCTCACCTCATCATCAGTGTCCATCTGACACCGGGCCAACAGCACCTACACAGCACAAAAGCAACTCCTCATGATCAGAAAAGACATGCAATGAAACTCCCTTCAGAATAAAAAGGGAAATATCCACAGACAATATGAAACTTCAGGGAGGCCAAAGAAAAAGTGAGACAGTGCACCTGTGTGTTCATATTTAACAACAAGACTGCACATAGTGTACTCTGTGACATACTACAAAGACAGTATGAGTATTAAACCATTCTTTTCTTTAGTTTAGTCATGTTAGACTGTGCCTTTGATTGTTGACACCTAATGAAACACAAGAGAAGGTCACACATCAAGGATGGTAAAAGCTGTACAACCTGTATATTGGGCAGAAGATCGGGGCAGGTTGCTCCAAACTGGGCCATGGCAGCCACTGCTGCAGCCCTAACAGGTGCATTTTCCAATATAACACGGTTATAGATGAACCTGATATACCTGTAAGCAATGCAGACATATGCATGACAATCACAACACAAACTGACAGCCATTACTGACACTCGACATCATCACGTACTGTGAGGTCTGAGGTTCACACAGCAGTCATCTGGTGTGTCGTGCGGTGCATTCTGACACCAATGTGTGACAATGACTGTACTGAATATCGGGCAGCAAGTAGGTGCCTATTTACTGAACAACACAGCATCACATCCCTGAAGACCAGAACCTCACCATACACAACCTCACACTAAACTTCAGATGTAACTAAGACTCACGCCTGACACTCTACACAGTATCATGGCAATGCACCCCATATTTTTCTTCCAGAAAGTGAAATTTGGATTTTACACTCCTTAATCCACCATTTTCATTTAATTTATACATATTTTTATTGGTCCTGCCAAACCTTCTACATGAACAATGTTAAGATTTGTAATTATGCATGTTTTCTACCCAATTCCTTGGATATACATTCAAACTGAGTGGATAATGGCAGGTCGCTGTCTCAAGTACTTTAAACTGGAAACCAGAAGAAAAAAGTGATTATCAGTTTTAGTTTCCCACCTCCTCTACTGTCTTTGTGCACACTTATTCTGTGACTGAAGTCACATGGAATGGAGTCATGTAAACCATTCAAGTGATAAGATATGTTCAGAAACTTGGCTTTAAGACTCCACCTAGCAGAGATATCTATTTACATGCTGTGTGTACTTATTTCCCTATAGATGGCAGTAGTGAAGCCAACAAATCACACAATAGTGGTAAGAATTTTTCCTTTGCATAACACCTGTAACAGTTTTCTGCTTAACACTCATAGATAATTCGTTGTTGTGTGTTGCTGTTGTGACAGAATTTATTTAGTATCTGTAATTTCAACATATACATATATTTTCATTTCCTTGATTTTACACACATTTTGTATGGTCTCTTCAGAAACGTAAAATCCAGGTTTCACTGACTTCAGCCTGCATCATGAGACTAGAAAGAAGCTACATATTAACGCGCACACAACCAATTCATTTGCCTGTATGACTTCCACCAGCACAGCTTCCAACTCTATCAGATTTATTACACATAACATTGAGGTACAGAAATGGTTGCATCTGTTTGCACAGGGAAGGCAATAAGTTGCAATCATATGGCCAACAATAAAATATCTGCCATCAGTGATAAACATAAAAAATGATATTCATTATGACGGTGATATATCTGGCCTCTGATAAATGTGAGTGGCGGGCAAAACATCTGCAAGCAGCAGGACAGAGGGTGTCATGTGACATGCTGTGGCTGCAATTCCCAGTTTTGCAGATATTCATTTCAGAACTGTGCTACTGTGGGCATGCTTCATAACTATAATGACTCTCAATCACATTTTAGTGTGCTCTCACACTGTTCACTGTAGCTACAGGCACATTCAGTGCTCAGGAGAGTCACATGAGCATACTTTATTCTTTATCATGAACCCACCCACACAACAGCTGACAGCACTGTTAACCATTTAACACCAGAATTTAATCCCTCCGAGCAACGCTGCCTGCCCAAACTTTTTACTGGGGATTTTAAATTTTAATGCTTACACTTAGGGGGGGAAAAAAGCGTATCTCATAGACTTTTCCTTCACCACGCACAGGCCCACATCACATCTGGCGCACTTATACACTGTGCCCTTTCTGTGGCCGCAAGAAGAACACAGATGGCAGAGCAGCTGGGTTGATGATTTCGGTGGCCAGTGTTTGTTATGGTGACTCTAAAGTTGCAAATTTTTTTTGTGCTGGCACTTGGTATTCCAACCAATCTGGGGGTGGGGCGATCTTGGCTCTTTCCAGCTTCCTCAATCAAATTCCTCACCAGAAGGCACCTAAAATCTTGGTGGGTGTATTTTCTTCCCGGCTATTGCTAACAACTACAACGGTCTGCCTTATTAGTTTCTTCTGTATGACTGGTACAGTTTCAGAAACATGATGCCACTGAGATATGAATGTCTTCTACAGTGACAGCACAGCTGATCTAAAGCAATGATGTGACTACTGTATAAAATTCCAGCCATTCGAGGGTGCCCAACATGTTTTTAGTAGATTGATAGCTGTATGTTGCATGTCAATACCCCACAACCCCTACAGATTACCCCAGCACTACAAGAGGCATGTCTGTGGGCCCTCCTGCAGCTGTCAACATCGATTTTTGTGAATATCTCCAATTTTTGAGCATTAGTTTTGTCTGAATTACATGGGAACAGTACGCCACTGACAACCTTTCTAGTCAAGAAAGTTCGTTTCATAGGCCAGTGTTGATATTTCAACCCACAGTGAACCCCAGTGCAAGCTATAAACAAAGATATCAGTGTCTAAACCATATTAGTCAGCTGGGACAAAATGTGCAGTTAACGTGTGTTGACTTATAAATCAGGGTTTGTGGAGGGGTTTAGGAGGTGGAGGGGATACTTTCTGGCTCCATAAGGAAGCCTGACCTTCAAGGGTCCTGCAGCATAGCAAGCCACTGAAGTTTATCGGATAGGAATGAACAAAATTCCTCCAAACTTCAATACACTGTTTGCGACGTCTTTATAATTCGTTCGGCAATTTAAAGGGCTCACTGCATGACGTCTTTAGAAGTTGTTCAGCTTCAAAGGGTTAAATACATGATAATAAAATAAATAAATAAATATGACACAATATGAAATGTTACCTGGATGGCTGCTTAGTTCGGGGACCTTCCTTTCCAAGTAAATGTAGAATGCGGACCGCAAGACTTGTGTGCTCACAGTCTTCAATAAATTCACAGAGGTGTGCCAGACCTGAAACAATACAGCACTAGAAATGCCGCTGTGTAGTTCACACCATTGTGACCAATACTGCATGCTGTATGGTGCAGTAATGTGATGAGCCACGGCTCACAACCAGTCAGCTTCATTTCCAAATACGCAATTCTTACTATACTAGAAATGTTATTTTCATTCTTAAAAAAAGCAACAATATCTCAGTTACTAGTGACCAGACTACAGGCAGAAGGACTGACATTCAAATCCCGGCAGAGGCAAAGAATTTTCTTAGAAGCTTCATGTCCCAGTGGTGCTTGTACCAACTTGGCCTCCAATCCAATGGATACTGGAAATTTCCACAGGCATAAAGCAGTCAAGGAATGACGCTGACCATTCTCCTCCACCCACAGCTGAACCCATGACTATGTGGAGCTACACCTCCACACCCAAGAGACATTTTCAGAAGGCAGTTGTTAATTAAGCACTGTAAATACTTTCTTTTTCTCCCCCGCTGGTACCTCCACCTTGTCGTGGTGGGGGAGCTTGAG
>Ga0123357_10013656_pt1 | contig 10557 bp, 8 predicted proteins | sample TergutEmb28metaG_FD_89873 | JGI IMG/M metagenome (GOLD analysis project Ga0123357, IMG submission 89873) | Embiratermes neotenicus P4 segment gut microbial communities from Petit-Saut dam, French Guiana - Emb289 P4 | ecosystem: Host-associated > Arthropoda: Insects > Digestive system > Gut ...
AGTGAGGCAGCCATCTTTATACTGATACTGTGACGGTGTTCGTGCATCTGCACTATGCTGCCACCTACAGGCCATTCTGCAAGCTGTATGAAGCATGCTTACCAACTTACAGGATAATGGCGCTAAATTTCGATTTTTTATTACAAATTTAAGGTTTTCATTTGACTCTCCCTTGTAGATGAGGATGAGTACCGAAAAATGGTGGAATAATACTGAGACTGTAAAAGAGACGTAATCTGATACCAATGTCTCAGGTGACACTTTGTGCACCACAAATTCCACATGGGCTTAATTAGAATCTAACCTGTGCCTCTGCAGTTATAGTTCGTTTCTAAAAGCACGAGAATAGGAAGGCATTAACATTGACATTAACCTGTCTTCTTGTCTCAGCCCGTACTACACAATAAACACAAACCGTCTCGGTTATAGAAACTACTCAGTTTATGCTGTGTAGGGAAAAATCATTGTTTTTTTCTAAGATGCATACAAAAGCTTAAATACACTGTTAGAAAAAAAAACTGTTTAAATGTTTAAACCTCTTGGTACATCGAGTAACCACAGAGTTTCAAAGGTTTAATCACGGTTGGGAATTTTTGGAAAATTTTCCAGAAGTACTATGTCGAACTGGAGAAGACGACAATGTTCCTGGTGCTTCTTGAATCAAAGACCGTCACAGCATATTAGGGTGTAGAAATGTGAGGGGTTTTGATATGTCCTTAGGCCGAGTTATTTCCCGATATTGTAGAACGGAATCGATAATGTCGTTGGAAAGTGGGGTCTGTTCATGCGCCGAATTGCAAGTCTTTTATTATTACAGAAGCAGAAAGGAAGCATGTCAGGCGGCGCGCTCGATTTCAACAACATGGAGACGCAAACTGTCATAAATTTATTTTTCTTGCTAGGCAAGGCACCGAAGGAAATTCACACAATTCTGACAGAAACATTAGGGGAACATGCACCATCGTATGCCACCGCCAAAAACTGGGTGGTACAGGTTAAACGTGGTGATTTTTCCACATTTCTTGTGCCTCGTCCTGGACGACCCGAAACAGTAACCACCCTGGAGATTAAAAATAAAATTCAGGAGATAATCCAGGAAGACCGCCGAATTTCGGCTAAAACAATAGCGGAGCACTTGGGTCGTCTCACGTGAGTGGGTTGGGGCCTCCATTCATTTAGATTTTGACATGTGGAAGCTCTTCGCGGTCCCGAAATGCCTGAACGCGGATTCCAAACGTAAAATGTGACAGTCGTTGAGCAATTTTGGAATTTTTCGGCGAGATTCAAACGATTTCCTGTAACGAATGGTGACAATGAACGAAACCTCCTTATGTCACTATGACAATGACTCGGAAACAATACAGAAATCGATGTAGGGGGGCATAGCGGCCCACCCCGACCAAAAAATCCGAGTGCAAAAATCCGCTGGAAAACCGCTCGCCTCGATTTCTTGAGATCAAAACGAAATCCCCCACATTGAGTATCGTCCAAAGGGGCAAACTATCAACTCTGAGTATTACTCATCTCTGCTGATGCAATTGAAACACGTTTTGAAGGAAAGGCGGTGCGGGAAAATCACCAAGCTGGTCTTGTTCTTGAACGACAAAGCCCCGGCTCAACGAGCACTTGCAACACAGAAGAAATTGGCTTTCCTGGACTTCCGGTGTCTTGATCAACCACCCTATTCACCGGATCTAGCCCCGTCACACTACGACCTGTTGCCTGGACTGAAAGCAATTGAAATGTTGCCATTTTTCGCCCGATGTGGAGGTCATTGCTGCAGCAGAGAACTGGTTGGACGAACAATATTCTGATTTTTTTTAAAGTGGCTTACAAAAGTTAGGGTAACGGGATAAGAAATGTATTATGCTTCGTTGAGTGTATGTTGAATAAATCCCGAGTTTGGTCGCCATAGCTTGTGGCGTTCTCGGTCAGTCTAAGCACGTTTCAGCACCCACTCGTACAGCCTTCTTTACGACGGCAATATTTGTAGATGTGCCGTCAAATTCAACTTCAGACTGATAGTTACCCGCTGTAAGAACCACTGGCAAGTACTGAATACGAGGCATTGCGTGACAAGCAGAAAGGACGGTTTGGTTAAGAGATGTTTTGTGGCACATATTTGGTAACCGATCCAGGATAGTCCTGACCGTAAATTTCTAAATATATACAAGGAACTTCGTCAACTTCAGACATAATTCCCATTTATTTTAAATCTTCATTCCAAGGCTCAAAGTGAGGAAAAAACAAATGTGTGATATTTAAGTCAATTGCATACAATTTCTATTTCTGTCACAACAGATAGCATACAAGGAATACATTCAGTTGTCCAGAATGTCTAAAATAGGGTAAGGTCACTTCCCATTTTCTTCTCCGGTGTTTCCAGGCTGAAATTCCTCCTATTGTGGACGACTATGCCTGCTGGCAGTTATCTGCCCTTCGTTTCACTAACTGGCTGCCATCTATGTTGTTGTCCTGCAGTTCCTTCATAACCTTGTTCCATATCCCTTTCTGAGGTTGTACGCTTCGAAACCCCACATAAACATCCGCTGTAAACAGATAATCGGGAATTATAAGACAAAATTCTTTGGTGTAGAATTGACTAATCTGTGATTATTGATATGTTCTCATGTTTCTACCGTATTTTTATCTTCCTCCACTCCAAAATTTTCCCTCTCCAGTACAGTTCCTTATATTCAATTCTTTCTTATAGACTTGCAGTACAAATACGTCGTGTGGCTACATATAGCGTTCTGTAGCGCTATGAAGTGGTTGACGTTTGTCTTAGGGGACTGTACTGGAGAACGTCGGGAAGCGGGATTTTGAGAAGAGAAGTCATTGAACACAAAATGACTTTCTTGATTTTGTTTACTTTTTGGTTCGGAAGATTTTCATTTTTGCAAGAAAATTTCTGTAAGATATTGACTTAAATATTATTTTGTCTTTATGTAAAATATCCATTACACATGCCAAATGTTTGCCAAATTTGAATTTACTGCACAATTCCGTAAAAGTTCTCAAAAATGAATTTTGTTTTAAATCTGTCCAATGGGAGCAAATTAATACGATTCGGACTGATGGATGGACGGACAGCATTCACGAACCTAAAAACCACATGTTAAAAAATTGTGAAGGGCTTGATATAGTTCATTTGTTATTTATTTCACAAGACACGTACTTACTTGTGTTTAATGCGAAGGGGCAGACCTTGACAATGGTGTAATGAGCGTAGTCAGTTGCTATGACGTAGTATTTCCCACTTAACATTGCTGCAAATGTGAAACATGTAAATGTTATGTAGAGAGGTTGTTTTTACAATTCCTAAATTGGCGTCTTTTTTGTGAGGCGGGTAGAGACTACAAACGCTTGAATCTCACTTTACCAAATTCAGCGTTACCCTGCTCTGAATAATATTATTATAGGATAATGATGGTTGTTTGGCTAAAAAGTAAAGGTAGGAAAACACTGCTTTGTGCTACTGATGAAGCGGAAAACTTGATAGAAATTTTCCAATATCTGTCTGGATTTGAACCTGAAACACCCGGACAGGAGTTTGAGAAATTAATTACCTATTAGTTTGATTGTTAGGTTATTTCAATGGAGAGAAAAAAAATATGTTTTACACAGAGTAAAATATTGTTCAAGAAGAAAGCCAAATTGTTTTCTTTTTAAGAATGAATTGAAACCAACAAAGAATAATTAATGATTAAAAACCTACATATTTAACATTCACCGTCATATCAATCGAATTCAATATTTACCCCAATTTCGTAGGCGTGCTTAGATTATTAGCTTACATATTTAAAATTTTTGTCAGCCTGTTATACACACTCTTCATATAAAATTTCATAATTTTCAACAAAATAGTATAGAATAATAGTATTGAGTTGAGCTAAACAAGTCTATTCCGCAGTTTTAAAGCCGAATTTCTGTTTAGAGTTAGTTCAGACAGTATTCTCGTCAATAACTGGGTTGAGTTCAGGTTATCATAGGAAGAAAATTGTTTGATAATTTGGAAGGTTTGTGGAATTTTTTTCTATATGCTTGCCATTGACAAGATATGTTCACAATATATTTTATTATCACCACAACGTCCGGCACTTATAAACAGAAACATGATCGTAAATATTTACATTGTCCTGGTGATGCCAGGTCGATCTTTGTCAAACATTTGTACCCATACTTACGCCCTGATTGGTAAACTTCATAATATCCATTACTGTTCCAGTTTGTTGCAGTGCCATTGATAGTAATGTATTGTTGTGCGCTGTAGAACCAAGAGGGTGATAATTAGACACAACTTGTTATATATAAATATGTAAAGAGGCAATTTGTTTTGAGAATTTGACTTCTTTTGTTTGGAAGTCTTGAAACCCTGGCTTATTTTAAGTGTTAAAATGAACTAGAAGGACTTTTTTCCTTCGCAATAATGCAACAAGTACGTTTAAATTTAGGGTGAATACACACCAACAGAGTCGAGTCGAGTCCAATCCAGTCCAATCAGACTCTGGAATCACGGAAGTGACACTGACTGTGTCGAGTCCATCCAAGTCTTCGCGAGTTCCAGTGGGTTTTTAGTGCTCTTGGAACAGTGAACAATCAAAGAATTCTAAAGCGATGGAAGATTTTTACATGCTTTTTTTGCACACTATTATGAGGAGAAGGATGGGGCTTCTTAATTATTCTGAATATTTAGCCATTTATAACCGGATATTGAAGAAGATGAAGAGAAATTTCATGACCCTTTGGAATGAACACCGAGCAATTCTACCGGCTGTCACAATGCGTGAGAGAGGAAATACCAAACAAAACACCAACCACAGGAAGGCGATTTGACCTGAAGAAGGACTTGCACATTGTTTGAGGTATGCACTATAAAAATCTGTAGGAGCAAGGAAGGGTTTCTCGATAATATTGGAACTACGCTTTTGTGTTAAATAGTGCCCTAGATAGGAACATTCTTTATTTCTTCGTTCCTTCTATTTCTTCAATTATAAATATATATATATATATATATATAGCAGCCAATTGTTTTGTTCAATTATAATTTTAACTGATATTCGAACCCAGGAACTCCTCCATTTCTTACTGATTTATGTCAAGGATTCCAAGTATTTTGCCTATATCAATAGAAGTTAATTTTTTTATTTTCCATCCTTTTTTAATTCCTGTTGGCTGCTGTGTTTTACTCTTTCCTCCTTCCGTTTCCTCGTCATGGATTAAATTTTCTCCTTCCAGTTTTTCAGAATTGCCCATTTCAGTTTCATCTGTATCAGTGAATGAAACTTCAGTTACATTATCTCTCTCTGGAACATTTACATATTTATACGACGGAAGTAGTACTCCAAAAATTGCCTGATACAATATGGTAACTTCCCTTTCACGGTAGCCTCACTTGTGTTACAATTTTTATTTTCTTCTTTCCCTCACAACGTTACTACTTAAGTTATGTCACTTTTCCATACACTTCTGGGAATCTGAGAAAATAAATTTTTCAGATGTCTTGCCAGTGGGAAATTATTTGTTTATTTTAGGATAATTTTTTCAAGTTGGAAAGAATAGTGCACAGGACATTGTACACGAGTACGGAAAAGCCATTTGGAAGATACTGTAACCAATATATATAACAGACCTTACTTCGGAAGAATGGCTGCGAATTACAGATGAGTACAACGAAGTTTGTAAAATGTCTAATTTCATAGGAAGCAAAGATTGGAAACACTGCCACATCAAATGCTCACCAAACGTCTGATCATTGTATTTTAATTACAAATACGGTCATCCAATGAACTTGTTAGGTGTGGCTGATGCAAACAGCTGCAACACACTGATTGATGTAGGAACATACGGACGTGAAAAAGATAGCAGTGTTTTTAGTAACTCAAGATTTCAAAGACGTTTAGTTCTGGTGACTTAAATGTTCCACATTTAAAAATATTCCGGGTACAAGAATATGTAACCCACTGTATTTTATAGGAGATGTTGCTTTCCCCTGAAGCCATGAAAGTAATATGAATACAATTAACTTAAAATAAAGAAACTATTTAGAGTAGCATATTCCGTCGAATTTATTAATTCCTTCTTTCACTTATCCCTTGGTTAAAACAATGATGTTGATAATGATAATGATTATGATAATGATGATAATAACAATAACAATAATACACTTCAAACAGATAATACTCTCCTTAATTTGAAGCCAGTTGAAAGTCAGTTATAACTCTTTACTAAGCCAAAATGTAATGTAGAAAAACTTTAAATAGAATGCCTAATAACAATAAGAATATTAATATGGTTTTTGTGGTTGTGTTTTCTTTTGTTGTTATGAACGCCATCATCATCAAACTAAGACCCGGTTCCGGTGTTCACAACACGAGGCCTCGTAAATTTCTTAGTGTTACTTAACTAAAAATAAAATTTTTTCTAAATCCATTTCTTCCGTCGCGCCCGAACACTGGATTCTGAGTGACGAAAATTAAACATGCGGCATCATGACTCTTGTCGCGGCAGGACTAGTGGGACTCGACTCGACTCGACTCGACTCGAATCTGCTGGTGTGTACGCACTGCCTCGGCGGCCATTTTGAGTAAGCCACAGACACCGTGCCGAGGCATTTTGAGACTGACTCGTCTGGATTGGCCTCGACTCGACTCCGCACACACAATTAGAGTGCCAGTTGTTGGTGTAAGGAAAATCAGATTTTAATAATTCGACAAATTTCAAGTATCTTTTTTGGGACTTTATGAGTATATAATCAGCTATTGCTGAAGCATTGGTTGCGGAGAGACAAAAGATTATCAACCTTATTGTAGCATTTTTTCAGCTTTTAATTTTAGGTTGGGAGGCGTCTACACCAGTTTAAAAAAACTAACGTCTTAGGCGATGGAACACCTAGTGTTTTGTGACACAGTATGGAAACCCTGATGAATTTCATGAGACACTTAACTAGAATTAAAATTGTATGCCTGATTTATTTATAAAATAAGCATTTCACTCAACGGTAAATTGTCAGAGAATTATTTATAACTTTATTTTAAATAGACAAAATGAATTATTCTATAATTTGAGTTATGTACTGCGAAATTGAATTTAAACTGGACGTTTTACATTTATGCTCTACGAATTACCGTACAACCTGTTAGTTTTTGTATATCCCACATTTTAATTAAAGATTTATCTATATTTTAATCTTATAAATTGACTTCAAAATTATTTTTGGGCATGTTTTTCTACATTCTTATTTTAGGTTTTCTAGTGGATGTATTTTTGTTGGATCTCCATGTTGGTGCCGTCTTTAGAGTGATATTAATATCATCTGTGTAGCGATATACTAGTGTAGTTTACTGATATAGAGAAAGATAATTATTTTATTATGTAATTTCATAACTTTTTATCTTTTATATCAATTGACGTTACATTCGGTAAATTAAGGCCGCAAAATCTGTGCCTTCTAACTATGAAGAGAATACTGTGCTAAATGTAAACAGATGAAATTTGGAAATATTATTATAAGTAATTACAGTCAAAACCCGATATAACGCCATATCATTGCGGCCCACAAAATTCCGTGAACAGTAATTCCATCTTACTCATTTTGTCAATTGGCCGCCGCAAATTGTCGTGAAGAAAGAGTACCCACCTCATAATATATAGGTCGATTGCACTTAAGCTCGTGTTTCCGTTTGGAATACTATATGTGGCATCAGCACAGGCAATATTGTTATCGAATGCGTTGGACGAGTGCAATATCACGTGCCAAGTTCGATTACCTGCAAACTGTAAGAGCACGAAATTTTGACACAATTCTGTTGAGTGAAAGTTCTTAAATTTAAGAGCTTTTAACTTTACTGACTGCATATTCTTCGTTTTAGATATCGAGAGTTATGAATCCGTGTCTCCTGAACATGTAGTTGTGTGGAGGGAATTGTATCAGCTGCTATCGTGAGCAGCTGGTAATGGAGTCTTGTATCAAATCTCAACCAAGAATATTAGAAGATTCAACAACATATTATAAACGTAAAATTGAAGTTCTTTCGCTTTACTTTTGTTGCTGTTGACATTCTTTAAGTGTTAAATATTCTTATTGTTTCCTTGTGAATTTTGGTACCCGACATGCAAATCGCATGCACAGTATTATGTTTACATCTGTGGAAGGTTTTCCTATGCCGTGTTTCTTTTACTTTATTTTAAATAAGACAATGTTGTAGAAAAATTAAACAACGAAAGAGCTACATTAATTTTTGTAGAGAATGTGCATGAAATATTTCTTATTTTAAGAAGAACTGACGAGATATTTTGATAAAAGATTTTTGATAAATATTCAAATATTAAATTACATGACAGTTCTTCGAGTGGATTCCGAGTTGTTGCAACAGAAATACAGATAAGGTAGATAAATTAATCCAAATTCGTAATTTTATGAAATCGGCTAAAATTTGTTATAAAATGTTTGATGTATATTTATCTAATAATTATTCTTAATTCATTCAATTACACAAAAGTACTGAGTCTGATACCTCTACTGAACTATCGTTAATGGAAACACAAATAAAACAAAAAACCAAGCAGCAGTTTTAAAAGCTGCTTGTTTCAGGTATCATGTCAATACACTAATACCAACCTTAGGAAAATTAAAATTCTTCACATCCTGAGTTCCAACGTCGCAGGCGTAGGAAACCAACGCTAACTTGGCGATTAGACCCAAAAAGATTATCAGCAACATGTCGGTTTTAATGCCTGTAATTAATAGAAATAAGTGATATGTTAATTGTCTTTGCCACCTCTTTCCCTTAGCACAATGAACACAGTGACGCACAGTTATAATACATCGGCTGTTCTCCCACAGCTTTTATTGCCTAAAGACAGACAGAAATTTCGATGTCGTTTTCAAGGCAGTACAATTTTTCTTCACATCTTCTTGTGCAAAATTTCACGATCAAACTTGTGGTTGGCCAGAGATTACAAGCAAGTGCACAGACACTACTTGATATTAGATTAAGACAAAACTCTATTAACTATCTTACTTTTAGTTTTCCTTTGATATCCAAACAATCCTACCGCCTCCAATAAATCCAAACCCCCTTCCGTAACTCGTAGTCTCTTAGATTCGTACTCAACTCTCGCCTGGGTCACGTGGGAGGTGGTAACATCTGTGGTGGTTATTCCCTTTTCCTGGTTGAGATGACTCATTCTGGTTAACGGGGCTCTGGTCTACCTAAGCCAAGGTGCAGGGTACCGTGCCGAAAGCTGCATAGCACTGGGGTAGTGACAGCATTGTCTTAAACTTTTCCCTTGGGGAACCGGTCAGCACACCATTGTATAGACTCTTTCCGTCTTCGGGGGGCTCCGTGGACGGTCATATTATTTCCCCCATTTTGTAGTAGAGCTCCTTTTCTCAGGACTTCGGCATGCATACATAAAAGAACAGATAGACCAGTAACTCTGAAGAAGGAGCATCCCTCTCCATAGGGACCGTGTTGGACAACATATTGGAGGCTCCCTTACAGGGGACTCTGTGGGACATGTGAATTTTCAGGGGATGGTAAGTATAAGGTTCTGTAGACTGTTGTCTCTGTCCTATTGGTCCTGTTGGGGAACCTGGGTGAAAGTGTCCGTTTGTAGGGAACTTTGAGAGTAAGAGGAAGAAGGGTCCCGGAGATGTAGCATCTCTCTATGTGGGAGTTTTGTTAGGGATACTAGGAGGGGTAAAATTAGGCTCTAGAGATGGGAACCTCTTTCCATGGGGGTCTTGATGGGAAACATGGAAGCGAGTTCATATGCCGGGGGCTTATGTGTAGAATAAATTTCTGGGTCGGGTGTCTCGCCCTATAAGGACCACTTTGGGAAACCTGGAGAGGGTGACCGTCTACAGGGAATTTTGAGAATTAACTGAAGAAGGGTCCTGGCTATGGAACATCACTGTCTGTGGGAGCTCTGTTAGAGGACCTTGGAGTGGTGGCTCCTTTCTTGCGGACCTTGTAGGGTATGAAATGAGGGCTCTGGAGACGGACATCTCTCTTAATGGGGGCTCAGGTGGGCAAACTGGAGTTGGCTTATCTCTCGGAGACTTTGAGAATCTGCTGAAAGAGTCTCTGGAGGTAGAGCGTCTCGCACTTTGGGACCTCTGTGAAGGGATCCTGGATGGATCTTTGCTTAGGACCCTGAAGGATAGGTAGAAAAGTCTCTGAAGACGTGCATCTCTTTCCATGAGGGCCCCCTGGGGAACATGGAAGAGAGCTTGTCTACCGGGGACATCGAGAGATGGATGAAAGGACTCTAGGAATGGAACATCTCTCGCAGAAGAGGCTCAGTGCGGAGGGCCTTTAGGGAGGGCTCCTTTAATGAGGACCCTCGAAGGTATGTTAAGAAAGGCTTTGAATATGGGCATCTTTCTCCGTATGTGATTTTTACGTCCGAGGGGGACTTGGAATCTAGAAGGGGGTTCGTATACAGGAGATTTGGAATGATCAATGAAGGAGTGTTCTATTATATGAACGGGACATCTGTCTCCGAGGGTAGTGCGGGGGGGGGGGGGGGGGGGGGGGGGGGGGTCCTTTA
>Ga0123357_10013659_pt1 | contig 10557 bp, 6 predicted proteins | sample TergutEmb28metaG_FD_89873 | JGI IMG/M metagenome (GOLD analysis project Ga0123357, IMG submission 89873) | Embiratermes neotenicus P4 segment gut microbial communities from Petit-Saut dam, French Guiana - Emb289 P4 | ecosystem: Host-associated > Arthropoda: Insects > Digestive system > Gut ...
CCAATGTGGTGATACAATAGAAAAGTCGCAGGCTCCTGATGATGGATGTATTAATGTCCGAAACATGTTGAGCATGGAAGAAGTGAAATAAAACTTAATAAATAGTGACATCAATTTGGTCTCTTATTCTTCAACTATCACAATGATTCACGGTCCAATATGCATAAGATTACATAATACGTTCAGTTTGAATTGCAAATGAGGCGACAATTCACAAAAGAAATGTTGTGTGTCTGTCAACATACTGGCAACGCTTCGGACCTTTCAAATTTTGCGACAGTCCTTGATCTGACGTGTCCAGCCTTGCTGTCAAGTGCAGGATATTTTAAGAATTTGTTGTGAATTGTGACTTAATAAACAATCAGAGAGGCAATGAAAGTTTAACGTAACATCAAGGCGCGTTCTTACAACTATCGTTGTAATTTTCCATCTTATGTGTTTACGACCTTTTTTTTTCTTCTATGTTTTGATAAGAGGAACAAATGCCATAATTTTGTCGACACATTGTTAGAAAATAGCGGAAATATAAGGCCGTTAGTTATGCCGTGTCTGCTTTCGGTTCACACCTAAATTCTCCGTATATTTTACGTTTGATTACATTTAATTGCTGTCTTTGGTACCAATTTTCAAATATTATAGCATTGTGAAAGTTACACTAAACATATTACCGAAGAAAGCATAGTCTGAGTGGTCACTATGATACCTGGTGTTATGGCTGACAAGCCATGTTTAAAATTACCTGTTCTCCAGAACAGGGTCCAGGAAGGCGCTGGGCCCCACACATTTGCCTATAGAGCGGGGACCAGAGGCTCTTTCCCATGGGTATACTGCGGGCTTGGCATGTAGCTGACCGCTCATCTCTCTCTAGAATAGTTCAATTGTGCCTTCTATCTACATACAAATTCATGGTATATGTATGTACAATTTTACACCTTAAAGCAAATGGACTCTGCTGCAGTATGCATGGCTTACATGAACACTACATAATTACAATCTGTAAACTTGAAAGGATGACACCCAGACATAGAATAAGTGAAGTACTAAAGTGCATGTAAGTGTTATATGTCATGGACTGAAAAAGTATTACATGTTCTGAGTGTGTGTGTGTGTGTTATGTGTGAAGCCTTAATAATCTAGCATGCAAAGCGCATGCTCCATATTATAGTGCCATCCGTGGGCTGTCGGGCTGTAACAAATTATTCCGCATTACCTCACAAACAGCACGATTTTTGAAACTAAAAACTTATTTGATATAAAAAGTGTGTTGTTATTTTCTCTAGAATATGTGTCTGAAACATATTTCACTCTAAGAAGAATTCAGTGAAATATTTCATAAATTTACGAAAGTGTTCATATAATATATCCGTCATTCTTGTAAGATTTTAATGGAACTTGAATTTTCTCGACAGATTTTCGAAGAACACTCAGATTTACAAACTTAACCCTTTAAACGCCGAGTTCAATCCCATCTGCCATCTGCTTGCATTATTAGGAGCTCATCTTATTTTCCACTTTAGCGGGTTAAGGGTTAATGACAATCCGACGTGAGACTGGAACGGGTCAGCAAGTGGCCCAACTCCATGAATGATATATGATGATAATGATGATGGTGACGATGACAATCCGTCCATTGGGATCCAAGCTATTCCTTGCGGACGGACGGGCGAGCGGACAAACACGACAAATCTAACAGTCGTTCTTTGCAATTTAGCGAAATCGCCCATAATAGAATGGCCCCGCCTTTCAACAAAGTAATTGAGTCAGTTCAAGTAGTTCAAGCGCTGAAGTATCATACAATAACCCTTTAAAGACACAACGCAGACAGCTTCAGTTAAAGGCCCAGTCCGTACCGCGCTGTACGAGTAAACACTTTCCCTCGCGGTTATAAAACCCAATCAGTTTATGCTGTAAGTGGCGCAAGTCGCTGTTTGTTCTCAGATAAATACAAAACACATAAATACAGTGTGGGCAGAGCGTACAGTTGTTGAATGTTAAACCTGTTGGTGCATCACGTAACCAGTAGACTTTAAAAGGCTGATATTAGTCCCACAGTTTGCCATTCGCTGACGGTGTCACAGTATGAAATTATACACTGAGCTACTGACATAGTCGTCGAATATATAACCGACTTCAAGGAGAAAAGTCCTTTCCAAGAAATAAGAAACAAATGACCATCGAACACAACATTATACAGTATTCATACAGCTACATGTTTCGACCCCATGGTGTCATCATCAGGCTGGCTTTTAGAACATATTAAAAGAAGTATACCTATTGCATTTTGGAAGTAAGATCTCACTTCTTGCAAATATATTTACAATTCATTCTTTCTTGAACATATTCAATATTTGTAAGAAGTGAGGCCTTAATTCTACAATGAAACATGTATACTTATTTTAATATGTACTAAACATCAGCCTGCCGATGAAAGTATAGGGTCGAAACATGTGGCTTTATGAATAATTTATAAAGTTGTGTTCGATGGTTATTTGTTTACTTATAGTTCAACAAAACTTGACGCATAATTTTAAAAATCTTTCCTAAGAAGTTAAAAGTTCTTTAGCCAATCTGGAATTTCCGTGCTTTGGTTGAAAAAAAAAGACTTTTTACCGTATTCACGGGAGCCCGCGAATCCTTTCATCCTTAGATAAATTCACTTCCACTTTAAATCTTTAAGATTTATTGTAATATTTTCTTACCTTCTACGCCTAATGTTTTGAAGCGTTCTCCTTCCTTCAGACGTTCTCTCCACACACGTGTATTTTCCATGAAAGGCACATGCCACGTCATTTCCTTCTTGTCGATTTAATCACCGAATAAAACTTGGCAAGTAATACAGATTTTAAAGTTCCTAAGAATGTAGTTTTCTCCAGTCTCCTGTTACTTTCTACAATCTAGGCCCAAACGTCTTCTTCAGCACCCTTTTGTCGAACGCCTTCGGCTTGTGTACTTCCCTTACTCTGAAGAAAACCTAACTCATACAAAATAAAGAACACAATTGTTCAGTGTACTTTAATGTTCATGCTTTTATAGAAAAAAATGACTTAAGCGGAATGTGAGCAAGCATGCCCCAAATTCAGTCGGTTACTGATTTGTTCTTGCATAAAGTCTTGATTTATTAGTGATTTTCCCGAACCCAAAAAATAAATAAAATAAAATAGGTGGGGATAAAGAAATAAGAAGCGAAAGCAGGGATGAAAGAATAATACATATATATATATATATATATACTGTATATTAGGCTGTTCATAAAGGCAGGAGTGACATAAATTTTCAAGGGTATACGAACTTGTACAATTTACTCTTTCCCACATAAGAATGGACTCCTTACCCTTGTCATTACTACATTACTCCCTCCAAAACGCCAGACGTATATTCTGCGATAAACCGCATCACATTTCGAAGTAGCGCCCCCCAAGAAGTAGCCATTACTTGACATCTCGATTCCACCATACTACTGCGCCCCATCTCCATCCTTTTACAGGTTATTTGTGTGGCTTCACACGTACGCTATTTTCCCCACTAATCCGTAGAAATACTGCTCAGTTTTCTTTCAGGGTCTTTGGTAGAGTCTACTGTTAATTGGCTGTCCATTGACGAAGTAACATAGCAATATTGAGAGTTATGTAAGGCACAGTGAACAGGCGGTAAATTGGGGAATAACCTACAGTCGTCATTCGTATAGGCAAGTACGTCTCTGGTTCCTAAATACGACAACAAAGGCAGATTAACTGGCTTGTGATTGTTTCCTTGGAACAGAACTCTTCTTAAGAAGCTGCCCACAAATTTCGTGCATTGTTATGGGTCTCGTTGGCTCATTACACGATTTACAACAGAATACAGGGGCACGTCGTGGCGCAGTTGGATGAAACACTGCGCTACAATCCGGAATGCCGCGGGTTCGATTCCCGAGTGTGCCATTGGAATTTTTCGTTGACATAATCCTTCCGGTCTCACTGTTTTTCTGGGGTCGACTCAACTCCTAACAGAAGTAAGTACCAGGAATATTTCTTGAGGGGTAAAGGCAGCCGGTGCGTAGGGTTGACAACCCTACCACCTTCACCTTGTCTTGAAATTTGGGAGCTTCAACTTCCTGGAACCCTCAGGGCCTGTTCAGGCCTGTACGGGGATTGCTTTACCTTTACAGCAGAATGAAGCTGGACCCTATTCCAAGCCAGAAGAAAGTAGTTCACAACCCTTTCACTTTCCGTCATTAAGACCCACTTTGATACAATTTTTTCCATGCTTGTATCTTCCAAGCGGACGCCGCCCTCAAGTTTTCCTATCAGAAATATGGTAAGTAAACTTTTTTAAATGCGTGCTGCATGTCCCGCCCATTACACGTCACATTGAAATAATCACTTTAATAATATTATGTGAAGGTGTAAACCATGGAGCTGTTCATTACATGTACAATCCTCTCGACCTTACTGTCATGTCCTTTCATTTACATCCAAATATATTCGACGGTATCGTGTTTTCGATCACCCTTAAAATCCGGTACATTTCAACGTGCAAGTCCAAGTCCGACGTCCATTAAGACCATAGACGTACTTGGGAATAATAATATATACTGAGAAAACACTGCAGCAAGGTGATATCTTCGCTCGTCTAGGACAGTACGCAGCGTAGATTGATAATAATCTACCGACATTTCGATACTGACTATCGATCACATTTTCGAGGTCAAATGGCCTTAGAAGAACTCTTCTTGGCATGTTTTTCTCTTGAAGACAGAACCGATGGGTTATCCGGAAACATGGCTAGATAATTTCAAATCTACGCTCCGTAACAACCCGTAAGGTCTAAGACGTCATTTACACAAGCGGTGGAAGCCTAAAAACACTCGTAACATCCTAGTATACCTCAAATTCCTTATTTTAAAGCAGTTAATATTTCCTCATCCAGTCAGGAAATTTCCCGCATTTTTAGGAACCCAAATTTGCATTCTCGTTTTCACAAAGGCCTAACATTTGTTACAACCCATGTTCAACCATTCTCTTTATTTAATAAACATTTTAGTATCGTCCAATATATGCCTAGTTTTATAAAACGGTACTTCTGTTTCTTGGCGTCACACCCGAAACCCTCTGCACTACTCTGTTTCTCCCTCTCATGCGTGTTACGTTCCTCATGCCTAATACCTTCCTTCACATCATCACCCTAACAATGATTCGTAAAAAGTACCAATCATGAAGATCGTCTTTAAAAACTGCTGTTACATCACGTGATTTCAGGCTTCCGCCTCGAGGTAGACGAGAACTGAACTCTTCTGGGTTATTGCGCAGGGAATTTTGGTAATTCCTTACAGACGTTTCGGGACAACCTATCTTGCCTCTTGCAGACGTGACCTACAGGTTGCCCAGCAACGTCCGTATGGAATTACCAGCGTAATAACACATAAGGGCTCAGTTCTCTTATTACTTAACCCTTTGGCCTTGGAGCTGGACATTTACAGTTTAGCAAACCATTTATGTAAAATGTGAATATTTTATGAACCAAGAAGGGTAATATTAGGAACTACACGACATTTGGTGGAGGAATAAACGAAGATGGTTACAGAAAGTCTAAAAAAGATAATTAAGTATATTTATTGACTAAATATATAAAAAGCGTACTCTGGGGAGTAGCGTTACGTCTGTCCTATATATAGGATGCATGGTGCCTAAAGGTTTACATGTTTTAACAGCTAACAAATTCTCTTTTATATTGTGATTTATTTTTATTTACAATATCTTCACCGACAATTTTCGGCCAGTAATCAGACCATCTTCAGGATGATATGCTTGATACAAGAATACAACTCCAGTCAAATGTGTCAGAATCACTCCACAGTATTACGGGCTTATTCAGAAGAAGCCAAGAATGAAGCCTTGTGTAATGTGAAGTTTGTACAAATAAAGACTTACAATCAAATTCCATTACCTTTCTTGCAGTTTGGTTTCAGCCATCACTCTGATAAGAACGACACAAACTAACCAGACCGAATCTACGTAGGAGAGTCGTAAGATCTCGTGCCTTCTTTTGGACGCTCGATGAAATACGGCAGATGTGGGGTTAAGTCTGGTTATCTTAACCCTTGCTGAATAAGAAATTCCTTGCTATTCCTTTCAGCTCACCCAAGAGATTCTGAAATATACGAGACTGTAGGATCTATCTCCAAAACAACTTCCTTCGTGACCCGAGTTAAATTATTCATCTTGGTTTTCTAATTTGGGAACGGCTACTGAAGACGCACACACCGTGATGGATGTAACACTGGAGCTTTGCTAACTTCGAGTATAGAGCGAAGCGCAAGGAATGTACATAAATCATTTTTTTACCTACAAAGCCTTGTTGAATATTTCACTGCGACGATATTTCTAATTACAAACTGAAGGTAGGTACTTTTTATTACAGGACAACGTGGGACCCAAAATATGCAAATTGAATTACGGTAATATCTTACTTACTGTCTTAGTTAATCTGAAGATTTTTTGGTTGATTGTGTTATTTAATTTTACCCTTCCTTCATCTAGTAATGTTTGTCACTTCCCTCTTTTATTTCACGGTTTGTGTGTGTGTGTGCGTGCGTGCTCACAGTTAAGCGGGTTATATTAGCAACACGAATAGCTTGTCGACAGGAAGTGACAACTGATAACTGTTGATACAATAATATATAAGGTAAAGGGTAAAAGTAAATTTCTCCCCAAAGCAGGCCATGAAGTCACAGAACGAGGAATAGAGGTATTGCTACAGTATTACTACGGTATTGCTACAGTATTGCTACAGTATTGCTATAGTATTGCTACGGTATTGCTATAGTATTGCTACAGTATTTCTTTAACTTCGGCCCTAGGTATGGGTGGGTGGTCAAAACCACGCGCCGAGCTTTTTACCCTCGGACCCGATACCCATTGTGCAAGAGGCTTGGCGGCCCTATATAGTTCCTCGACATCACTGTAATATACGCGGTAGAGGATAAATTTAGACCAAACAATGAAATGAACAGCTTTGAAATTGTATAATAAAAGGCATTATGTACATCACTTTAATTATCAACCAACAAATGCACTTACATAAAATTTCACCTCAGGGAGCTACGTTTTTCCTTGCTAAAGTCATTTTAAAAACATTCACAAAATAATATTTTGTGAATGTTTTTAAAATGACTTTAGCAAGGAACAACCTAGTTCCCTGAGGATGATCTTAGGATCGAAACACGTCGGAACAATTTTAAGTGTTTTAATGTGAAATTTTATGTAAGTGCATTTGTTGGTTGATAATTAAAGTGATTCTACGAAATGCACGGTGCAACAATAAAGGTATTACGTGCATGTTTATACGATAGTGCAAACTGTAGTTGGGAGAAAAGTATGGTATAAAAATTAAAAGAGGTGAACACAAAATTGTAAGAAATTTCTAGATACATCAGTCTTCTAGATTAAAAGATAAATGAAGGATTGTTACGGGACAATTTCCGTCAAATAGTTAATATATATATATATATATATATCAATGCAGGCAATAACTGTACCATAATAAAAACACATGACAAAACGCTTGGTTACACAGAATAATTTACACAGATTTTCATCTAAAGTAAGGGTGGAGTAATTTGTATTTGATCATTGCCTTTGGGGGGGCTCTAGGTTCCACATTAGATCCAAATACCGTCTGCATTAACTAATGATTTTAGCTGTTATCCTCAGTCACCCTAGGAAAATACTGGGAGGCTACCTCACTTCAGGCTATAACAGCTTCTCTCCGTGCTTCTGCAATTCATTATTCGCTAAATATTCTGTGTTTCTTTCGATATTTTTTAACTTCAGAAAATGAAACTTTTGTTACTTAGGCACCAAATAAATAAAATACAGTCTTAAACAGTGTTGATACATTCGTATATAATGCTACAGCACGACAGATATACTCCTCTGGACGAACAAGGTTCAAAATGCAAAATGTTATATTCAAGTACTCCGATATATTAACTTCCACAACACACTAACGGATTTTGATAAATTTTGGCATTTAGGATCTAGACTTTAATGTATTTAGCGGATAAAGTGTGTTCCGTTTTGGTCCAGCGGGCGTTACATTGCATAACTGATAGACTAACTGAAATTATAGTACATTATGGAATGGAAATGAATGAGGAAAAAACCAAGATAATGAGAATGCCAAAGCTACCATCTGCAATACAGTTTATGATCGATCAAAAACCACCGAAAAATGTGGAACACTTAAAAAAAATTTGGTAGCTTGATAAAAAATGATGCAAGACGTAAACGTAAACTTAAGTCCAGCATTGCCACGGTAAAAGTTCATTCAACACAAAGAAGGCTCTTTTCACCAGCTTTGACTTCTTGAACACGAAGAGGAAGGCATTAGTTCCATTCGAAGCATCGGTAAGTATATACCAGTTGATAAGACACAACATCCCAGCAGACCTTTTGTCTTCATTACCATCACTGTGAGAAGGTCAAATCTCGCACCAATAAATATGTTTCTGGGAGCCATTTCGGCATGACCAATCGACTTATCTCATTAGAGGCATAGAAAAGTTCACAGTCACATACACGACTCTCGATATACTGTAAGCTACGCACTCCTTATGGTGACTTTAGTTGGCATATAATGGGGTTGACACTGTGCTACAAGCCGGCAGGTCGCGGATTCGTTTCCCTTTGGATTCACTGGAATTTTTAATTGACATAAAACTTATGGCCGCACTATGGCCCTGGAGTAGACCCAGCATCTGACAGAAATGAATACCAGAAACATTTCCTGGAGAAGGGGAGAGTGGATGAAGGCAGCCGGTGCGCAAGACTGACAAACTTACCACCTTCATGTACAGATTATCTTAAAATCTGGGAGCCTCAACCTCCTGGGAAACTCTGGAAATGTACAGGACAGTACAGGGATTTTTTACCTTTATAATGGGGTTAAAATATAATGGCTGACGTGTGTTTGGGTTTATGCTAAAATATAAGCCTTTTTGACATATTTCGCTTGAAATTTACTTTGCGCTGCCTGTGCTCAAAATTTGGAGTAACGTATTGCTACTTGAAATATTCCAACATGTCGCAACCTCAGTAAGTAGCATCTGAGTCATATTTGAACAGAAGACTAAAATATCCAAAATATTTTATTTTAAAGCGCAAAAAAGAAAAAAAGTGTTATCCAGCTACGAGAGAAAGCCATTAGTACAAGTATCGAAAACTGATTTAAGCTGATTGTTTTAACCCTCACCACGTGGCAATGCACGCTAACCCAAAATTAACACCCATCGATCTCCTGGCATCAGTCCCAGAATTGCGTTATCATACATCCACCATACGGTATTGAGTTTTGTCTCAGGCTCTGCCTACTCATGATGTAAGTTTATTACTGCAGTTTACATTCATTAGTTTTTCATATTCTCCAATTCACACATTGTAATTCAATCACTGCACTCGTCAAACCAACAAATGCGAAAAAATTTTGAAATTTTAATAATATTATAAAAATCAAATCGTACGTGTTCCATGCTTTATTTACGCATCATCATGGAGCACTCAACTGTACAAAACAGTTATTAAATTTTCCATCTCCTGCATGTAGCAAAACTGCTGGAAATACATAAAATACATACGTAGTAAAACGAGTTGTGCGCTGAAAAGAGTAAATGGAGCAGGTGGTTCTTCTGGAGATGTTCACCATGTAGCTTGGCCAAGTAAGAACTGAAGTATGTTTATTACACTTAACAGTAGCTTAATTATGGCGGAGCTCTCTGATTCGGGGGGTAATTTGTGCGGAATAATATTCAGGGACTGTGAAAATTCTGAACCTCAGCGAAAACCACTGAAATACCAACCGCACGGTCTGTCCTTACCCTCGGTGCCGGCAGTAACCCTCAAGTTCACACAGTTACTTGCCCTTGTAGTCTAGACTACGTAACGTTTTTTGTACGTGTTACTGTTGTAATGTGATTTAACGTCAACGAATATTATTCCCGATTGATTATATTAACTTTCATTCGGTATGAACTTCTATCTACTATGACAAATAATTACTCTTTCATTTTATCTCCTGTAAATATTGTACACAGTTGAATAAAGAGAGACCAACTTGATGTCACTTCAATGTGAATAAAAATCCAACAGATGCAACAGTACGCAGATATTTATTTACCGCAAAACTACTCTACATGTTTCGGGTGTCACAGCACCCATCATCAGGATTATTAAAAACTGTACCCGCAGCCTCCGGTACAGGTCACGTTGGAGGGGAGTAGCGGTACAAGTAGTATGACCTGTACCGGAGGCTGCGGGTACGGTTTTTAATACTCCTGATAATGGGTGCTGTGACACCCGAAACCTGTAGAGTAGCTTTGCAGTAAATAAATATATGCATACTGCTTCATCTGTTGGATTTTTATTCACATTGAATTAAGATGCATGGAACCACGAGCTTAAAAAAAATATGTCACTTGTTTTATTATTTCATTATTTAATACTCAACATGTTTCGGATGTTAATACACCCATCCTCAGGAGCTTGCGACTTATTTGTTGAGTTATTTCATGGGTTGTATTGC
>Ga0123357_10013660_pt1 | contig 10556 bp, 4 predicted proteins | sample TergutEmb28metaG_FD_89873 | JGI IMG/M metagenome (GOLD analysis project Ga0123357, IMG submission 89873) | Embiratermes neotenicus P4 segment gut microbial communities from Petit-Saut dam, French Guiana - Emb289 P4 | ecosystem: Host-associated > Arthropoda: Insects > Digestive system > Gut ...
AAACGTGGGCGACACCGTGAATTACACATTCAATGTGACCAACAGTGGCGATGCGCCGCTGAGTGACGTGAATGTCACAGACCCGATGACGGCCGCCGGTTTGACGTTGACCGGCTGCGACGATCTGGGCACGCTTCAGCCCGGCGACAGCGCCACCTGCACCGGCACATACGCCGCGACGACAGCCGATTTCGATGCCGGCTCGATCAAAAACACCGCCACCGCCACCGGTACGACGCCCGACAACCAGCAGGTCACCGGTGAGGGTTCCGCGACCGTCGCCGCAACCAGGTCGACCGCCGTCAATTGCTCCACCTTGTACGCGTTGCAGCAGGAAAGCCCCTGGAGCATCTATTCAGTCGACATGACGACTGGTGCGCGCACCGCACTTTTCAACCAGTCGGGCAACACGGCCGGGATGACAACCAACATCACGGTCAATGGCCTGGCCATCGACCCACGCAACGGCAATATGTATGACGTGTCGCAAAATATGACAAACCAAATAAGTGCAACCATCTACCAGATCGACCCGGTCAGTCAAACCACCACCGTGGTGGGCACCGTCCCGTTCCCCACGATCACCACTGGTACCGGAGTGATCGGGGGATTGTTCGGGGGGCCGACCTATCTGCCCAACTCCGGTGTCGTCATGGGGGCTGTGTCGGATGCTGGGATTCTCTACATCGGTTATTACGACACCAGCTATATCCTGCATATCCTGGGCTTCAACCTCGACACCGAGCAGCCGCTGACCGGCGAGGTCGGCGAGGTAGGTGCGGCTGCGGGCGGCGATGGCAGCGGTGACTTCGCTTTCGATGCCACGGGCAACTTGTGGATCGTAACCAGCAACCAGATTCTCCGCACACTGTCGCCTTTGTCGACGACGGGCGGTACCGGCGCGCAGCTCGCCGTCGAAACGTGGGCCACTGTGGATATGTCAACCAGCTTCGACTCGGTGGCGGTAGGGCCGGACGGCTACATCTACGCCGGGTCGGGCAGCGCCCGTAACGGCAATGGGCTTGTGTACAAGATAAACCCATCGGAACCGCAGCAGGTGACCCAATTGCCTTCGACGGATGGCGGCGATTTCACTGACTTCGCGTCCTGCTCGGCGATGAATGTGTTGACCGTCCAGAAGAACCTGCCCAATGGCCGCGCCGCCAGCAGTGACCAGTTCAACCTGAATATCGCCTACGACGGGCAAAATGCCGCCACGGCGACCACCACCGGCACCGATTCTGGCGTGCAGAGCGACGCCGCCGAACTCGCAGTCGTCGGTGCGCTGCCCAGCGGCGGGTATGACATTTCGGAAACGCCCGCTGCGGGCACGTCGATGGACGCCTATTCGTCGTCCTATGAGTGCACGGCGATGGGGGCTGACCCGTCCGGACCGGTCGGCACTTTGGTGCCGATCGCCGGCTGGAGCGCCAGCGGCACGGGCACGTCGGGAACCATCCAGTTCCCGTCATACCCCGCCACCGCCACCGACGCGCAGTGGGCCACAGGCATCCAGGTGACTTGCACCTTCACGAACACCCCAGGGCAACCCGGCATCAGCGTGAAAAAGACCGCCTCGCCAACCACTGTGCAAAACGTCGGCGACGAGGTGACTTACACCTTCGACGTGACGAACAGCGGTAGCACGCCATTGAGCGGCGTGAACGTGACAGACTCGATGCCCGGCTTGGTAATAGATCCGTCGTGCGCCAACCTGGGCTCGCTGGATGTCGGCGCGTCAACGTCCTGCACGGCGACCTATACGGTGAAGCAGTCTGATTTGGACAAGGGTTCTATCACCAACAACGCCACGGCGACTGGCACGCCGCCAGACGGGCCGGCTGTCAGCGGCTCCGATTCGATAACCGTTGACAGCACCGGTGCCGGTCCGGCAATTTCGTTGGCCAAGACGGCTAGCCCGAGTTCTGTGTCGGCTGTTGGTGATGTGGTTACCTACACGCTGACGGCCACCAACACCGGCGGTGTCAGCTTGACCGGTGTCAAGATCACCGACACCATGGCCGGCTTGGTGCCCGACCCGTCTTGCGCCAACCTGGGCACGCTGGCGCCTGGTGCGTCCACGTCCTGCACGGCGACCTACACGGTGACGCAGGCTGATTTGGATAACGGCGGCATCAACAACACCGCCACCGCGACGGCGACACCGCCTAGCGGCCCAGACATCACCGGCACCGGCACCGCCGACGTCACAACCAATGACAACCCCCAGTTGAAGTTGGTGAAGACGGCTGATAAGACGAGTTTCAGCGCGGTTGGTGATGTGATCACCTATACGTTTGCTGTGACGAATACTGGGAATGTGACGTTGACTGGGGTTGCTGTCAATGACCCACTGTTGGGGTCGACTCCGCCGGCTGGTTGCAGTTGGGCAACCCTGGCTGCGGGTGCGTCGGTTTCTTGCACGGCGACGTATTCGGTGACGCAGGCTGACTTGGATAAGGGCAGTGTTACGAACGCGGCTTCGGTGTCGGGTAATCCGCCGACCGGTGGCCCCACTGACGGTACTGATACGGTGACGGTTCCGGCTGATGATCAACCAGGCCTCACCCTGAAGAAGACGGCTGACAAGACCAGTTTCCAGGCCGTAGGCGACGTGATCACCTACACGTTTGTTGTGACGAATACTGGGAATGTGACGTTGACTGGGGTTGCTGTGAATGACCCGCTGTTGGGGTCGACTCCGCCGGCTGGTTGCAGCTGGGCAACCCTGGCTGCGGGTGCGTTGGTTTCTTGTACTGCGACGTATTCGGTGACGCAGGCTGATTTGGATAAGGGCAGTGTTACGAACGCGGCAACTGTCGCTGGGAACCCGCCGACTGGTGGCCCCACTGATGGCACTGATACCGTCACCACCCCGGCGACCCAAGAGCCGTCATTGACGATTCTGAAGACGGCCGACGCACCCAAGATGCCTGCCGTTGGGCAGCCGATCAACTACACATTCCTGGTGACAAACAACGGAAACGTGACCGTCGATAACGTCACTGTCACCGACCCGAAAGCCGGCCTCACGTTGACCGGCTGCTCGCTCGGCACACTGGCGCCTGGCGATTCCACGACTTGCACCGGGACGTACACCGTGACGCAGCCTGACGTGGACGCCGGTTCCATCACAAACACCGCATCGGTGACCGGTGACACGCCTTCGGGTGGCACACCCGGCGACGACAGCACCGTAACGGTGACAAGTGACGGCGCACCGTCCATCCAGTTGGTGAAGACGGCAAGCCTGACGGGCGTCGCCAAAGCCGGTGACACGATGACATACACCTTTGACGTCACAAACACCGGCAATTTGACGCTGACCGGAGTCACCGTCACCGACCCGATGTCCGGCTTGACACTTGACGGCTGCGATTTCGGCACACTGGCACCCGGCCAGCATGTTACCTGCACCGGCACATACACCGTGTCGCAACCCGATATTGACGGCGGGTTCATTACCAACACCGCCACCGCGACCGGTCAGCCGCCAACCGGCGACCAGGTGACGGATAACGCCACCGTGACCACCAATCTGCCGGTGGCCCCCAAGCTGTCGATTTCCAAGAGCGTCGACACCACCGACGTCACGCAGGTGGGCCAGGTGTTGACGTACACCTTCACGGCCACAAACACCGGCAATGTGACACTCGATAACGTCAATATCACGGACGACGCCCTGCCGGGAATCGTCCTCAACGGTTGCGACGCAATCGGGGTATTGGCGCCAAGTGCTTCCGCGTCATGCACGGGCACATACACGGTGCAGGCAGCCGACTTGGACGCTGGCTCGTTGACCAATGTGGCCGTCGGTCATGCAACAACCCCGCCCACCCCGGGCGGGCCAACACCGCCGCCACAGATCCCGGATGTCCCGTCCAACCCGGTGACCGCCACCGACCAGGATGCCATAATCGGCAACTTCGTCTGGGACGACCTCAACGGCAACGGCATCCAAGATCCAGGCGAGCCGGGTATTGCCGGCGTGGCCGTCACGCTCGTCCGTCCCAACACTGACGGAACTTCGCAAACGTACCAGACGGTGACGGCCGCCAACGGTCATTACACGTTGAGCGCGCCGCCGTCCGGCGATACCGGGTACACCATCACCTTCCAGATACCAACCGGAATGGTGGCGACTGCGCCCAACCAGGGCACGCCTGGCAACGACTCGGTCATTGACGCCACCGGCACGGTAGCCGATGTGGTCGGTGTCGGCGGGCAGACCAACAACGACGTCGACGCGGGCTTCTACACGCCGGTCAACGTCAACGGCGTGGTGTGGAACGACGTCAACCACGACGGCACCATGGATGACGGAGAGACGTTCGCGTCCGGCGTCACCGTGACGGTCACCGGCACGGACGGCTTAGGCAACCCCGTGACTCAAACCACAACCAGCGACAACACTGGTGCATACCAGCTGCTGGTTCCGCCCTCCGGACCTAACGGATATGTCGTCACCGTCACCGCGCCGAATAACACGGTGTTCACCGATGAAGGCAAGGGCACCAACGGCGCCAACCCGACGATTGGTTCCGACGTTGACCCGGCGACGGGTGCTTCCGACACCATCACGGTCACGTCCGGCGACGCGAGCGTTGTCAACGCCGGCCTGGTCGGGTCGAACCTGGTAGTCACCAAGACCGCCGACCCGGCAAGCGGAACCGCCGTCACACCGGGCGAGACCGTCACCTATCAGTTGACGTTCTCGAACCCTGCGCCAGCCGCACCGGCTGACCTCCAGTATGCCGACGACCTTACCGGGGTCGTCGATGACGCCACCGTGGCGATGGCGGGAATTAGCGTCACCCCGGCATCAAGCTGCACGGACCCCGCAAACGCTATTCCCGGCACATGCCAGGCACAGGCCGCCGGCGTGGCTGTGAACATGTCGGCCGACGGCAGCCAGATCACGATCACTGGCACGCTGCAGCCGGGCACCGTCTTGACTGTGACATACCGCGCGACCGTCACCGGTTCGCTGCGGTCGGGCGACCACAGCCTTGTCAACACTTTGACATCAACCGGACCAGGGCCGAAAGAGCCACCTATCGTCACGGACAATCCGGTTTCACAAATCTTGCTCGTCAAGGAAGGAAACGTCCTTGACGGTAAGTCGGGAACCGAGGGCGACACGATCGCCTATAAGTTCACGATCACGAATGTCGGCACGATGACACTGCACGACGTGCAGTTGACTGACGGCCATGCCGGTTTGTCGACATTCGTATTTGGCTCCTGGCCGGGCGATGCTGGTGTGCTCACACCAGGGCAGTCAGTGACTGCAACGGCCCTATACCAGGTAACGGACGCCGACGTGCTGGCCGGAGCGGTTGAGAACACCGCTAACGTGACCGGCATTGATGATCAAGGCAACAACGTGACTTGTGATTCGTCTTCGAGCGTCCCCCTTGCGGCACATCCTTCGATCGTTTTTGCCAAGACTGTGAGCGCAGTCGATGGATCGACGGTGGCCGTTGGTGACCAGCTTGATTACACGTTTACTGTAACCAACACTGGTGACATAACGCTGAACAATGTGCGCGTGTCCGACCCCATGGCGGGCCTGAGCGATATCGTGTTCAACTGGCCCGGGCAACCGGGAGTTCTAAGTCCCGGACAAAGCGTCGTCGCCAAAGCAGCCTATCAAGTCACTGCGGCCGACGTGTCAGCCGGACATGTCAACAACACCGCCATTTCCTATGCCGACATACCAGGTTGGCAGCCAGGCGATAGCAGTCAGCCTCCATCATCCGTTCCGTCGCCAGAAGTTTCGGCGACAGCCAGCGCGACGTACGATATCCCCCCGGCGCCGCTGATGGTACAAACGGGTGGCAACCTCTCCGACCCCTCGGGGCTGGCTGCGCTGGCGTTGGCTTTGCTGTTGGCAGCAGCTGTTGCGTTGATCGGATCGCACCGTGCCCGCGAACGAGGTTGGTGTCCCGCCACGTGACATTGCTTCAGCAATCCTCCGCCCCGGTCTACGTAGAAACGTCAGACCGGGGCGGAGCGCTGTCCCTAAAGCCTGACGGAGACCTGATCGCGCGAAGCCGCGACGGGTCCCGCGACGCATTCGCATTGCTATGGACGCGTCACTACGTGGCGGCGTCGACGTGCGCCAAACGGACATGGACCGACCCGCAAGATGTGGACGATGTGGTCAGCGAGGCCTTCGCCCGGGTGTTGGATGCGATCAAAAAGGGCAACGGCCCGACGACTCAATTCCGGCCTTACCTGTATCAAGTGATTCGTAACCTCGGTGCCGAAAACTTCCGGCACACCCATGCCGTCGCTTCCGACTTGGACGAGATTGCGTCCGAGAAGTTGAGCCCGGAAGACGAGATAGTTTCTGGCGCCGATCAAAGTGTCATCTTGCGCGCGTTTTATGCGATGAAGCCGCGGGAACGACAGATCTTGTGGTCACATGAAGTTGAGGAATTGCCGCCGCGTCAAATCGCTGAACAGATGGGCCTGGGATCCCGTCATGTTTCGACGCTGCTGGACCGAGCTCGTCAATCATTCAAAGCCAAATGGTTGCAGGCGAATATCGAAGACCTAGGTGGGGCGACCGGGGAACACGCGTGGGTCATCGGGCATCTTGGTCAAGTCATGGCTGAACAAGGAACACATATCACAAAGACCCGGGTGTCCCACCACTTGGGAAGTTGTGAAACATGCATGCATAAGGCCATAAAGGTGAGGGATATGGCGACCGAACTAGGTTTGAAATTGGGGTCCGCGGTTGTTGGAGTCGGCGTCGGATCTTTGGGAATTGCTGGCTACGTGTCCGCAGCCGAGGCGGCGGTGCCGCCTCCGTTGCCGGCCGCGATTGGCGCGAAAGCGGCTGGCGCCGCGGCCTTTGTGGTTCGCGCTGGCATAGCTGGGCTGGGCCTGCTTGCGGTTATCGGCGCGCTCGCGTTGTTTGGGCATCCGTCCATGGGGGATGCCAGCCCGCAACCTCCGAACGTCCCGGTGGTGGTGCCCAGTGCGACGCCGTCGGCCAGCCCCACGCCGACCCCGACGCCGATTGTGACACCAACGCCGTCGCCCACGCCGTCACCTAGCCCCAGCGCTGCAGCCACACCGACCGCCACGCCCAGCCAGGCTGCGCCAACCACCGCCCCGCCAAACACTGCCGCCGCGGCGATCGTGATTACCGGGGTTGATTCGGGCCCGAACAATGTTTGCTACCCGGTGGTGTCGGGCACCGGTCTGCCGGGGGCGACGTTGAACGTGAGCAACGGCGGTGGCTCAACCGTCAGTGTGACCGCGGCCGCTGACGGCACATGGCGCACCGGGCCACTGGATCGCTACCCGGCCGGCGGGCGTCCGGTGTTCGTCACCGACCCGACGGGCCAGCAGACGCAAGCGACGGGTTCAGTGACACTAACCCCACCACCCACCCTCAGCGTGACGCATACCGGCGCGGATTTGATTGTCGTGATCGGCGGCTTGGCGTCGGCGCCTGTCAGCATCAGTGCCGACGGGACGGTCATTTGGACGGGCACTCTTGACGCATCCGGACAAGCAACTTTCGAGGGTCAGATACCGGTCAGCCAATCCGGCCACGACATTTCCGTGCAGTATGCCGCGTCCTGCGAAAGCCCGCAGGATTCTATGCATATTGCGTCGTAACGGTGCATCGGGCCGTCAAGGCACCACTTGCTGATCTGGCCGGCCGCTAAGCCCGGGCGGCCCGGACGCTGGCGTAGGGGATAAGGAAAGCCACACCCACGGCGCCGATTATCCAGGCCAGCGGCCAACCGCTGGCAAGCCAGAGTGCGACAAGAATAACGACGACACCGGCGGCGATTTGCCAATCGTCCCCAATGATGAAGTCGTACCAGAAGGCGCCGAACGTGGCGATCCAACTGCGCTTCTTCGCTGGTTCCGTCGGCGGGGGAGTGGGGCTGGCTTCCTTAACCTCAACCGCTGGGCGGGCGCCCCGTCGCCGTCTGACGACGGTGAATACCCACGTCAAAAGCAACGCGAACACCAAAACACAAGGCGCGATGACCAGCAGCGCGGCGTCCGAGCCTGGCCAATGCGCGCCCACGCCCTCGGCGCCCCAGAACAATCCGAAGGTCGTCAACAGGATTGCGACGATGAATTTCAGGGTGTTTTCCGGCATAGCCGAAAGCGGCCCGCGGACGGCCACTCCGATGCCGACAATGATCAAAATTGCCAGCCCGGCCGCCAACAGGGCCACAAGTAAATGCCCGTCATTGGTGGCGAAGGTCAAGACGATGAAGACGACCTCCAGGCCCTCCAGCAGCACGCCTTTGAATGACAGCGTGAAGGCATACCAATCGGAAACACCGAACTTGGCGACGGTGGCGGCGTCCTTGGCCTCGTCAGCCTTGGCGGCATAAATCGCTGTCTCATCGTGACGCGATTTCAACCCGGCGGCGCGCAATATCGCCTTCGTGATCCATTGCAGGCCGAATATCAGCAACAGGCCGCCGACGATCGTCCGCAGAATCCAGATCGGCAGCAGCATGATCGACGGCCCGAGGACGGCCACGATGACACAAAGGACGACGAAAGCGACCACCGCGCCCGTCAGCGCCGAGCGCCAGTTGCGCGTCGCACCGGCCGCCACAACGATGGTCGTCGCCTCGACGGCCTCGACGGCGCAGGCCAGAAACACGGCGATGAAAAGCGCATACACCGACATCTGGCAGCTCCCTGGGGTGTCCAATAGTTCGCTGTTCAGCGTAGTGCATTCCGCAGGATTGTTGACACTCCTTCATTTTCAAACTACTCTAGATAGAGTAGCCTATATAGGGTACGACAGAACAGAGATGAGGATATGGAGGCTCGCGATGGCGATTTCGCGGAAGAACCCGCTGGCGCTGATGGCGTTGTGCGTCCTTTGGCAGGCTCCGACGCACCCGTACGGCATCGTCCAGTTCCTCAAGGCGACCTACAAGGACAAGGCCGCGCGGCTCAATTACGGGTCGCTTTACACCGTCATCGGACAGCTCGAGAAAGCCGGGCTGATCGAGGCTGTGGAGGTGACCAGGTCTGGCAATCTGCCGCCTCGCACCACGTACCGCGTGACGGACGCCGGTGTCGCCGAGATGGACGCTTGGCTTTCCGACCTGCTGGCCAACCCCGTCGACGAGGTGCCGCAATACCTGACGGCGTTGTCGATTTTGCCGGCCGTCAGCGTGGACGAGGCGCTGGCCCGCCTAAAGCAACGGGCGGCGGCGCTGACCCAAACGATCGCCGAAATGGAGGCTGACCGGGAGCGCATAGAGCCCCTGGTGCCCGAGATATTTTCGCTGGACGCCTACTACCAGCTTGCTCTCACCAAGGCTGACCTCGAGTTCACGCAGGGCCTGGTGGGGCGAATCGAGACGGGCAAGTTGGGCGGTCTCGACCTGTGGCGCAGTATCTACGCCACCTTCAAGGATGGGCGCCCAGACTGGACGCGGGTTATGAAGGCCTTCGAGCAGGCCGGTTTCCAGGCGCCGAGTCTCTGAAAGGAGTGCAGTTATGAATACACCTGATTTGGCGATCGATGCCCACGGTTTGACCAAGACATTTCCGGGCCGGGGGAAGGGCGCAGCCCCAGTAGTCGCCGTCGACCACATCGATTTGGCTGTGCCGGCCGGGACGGTATTCGGCTTGCTGGGGCCGAACGGCGCGGGAAAGACGACGACGTTCCGCATGCTGACGACGCTGTTGCCCGTCGATGACGGGCAGGCGACCGTCGCCGGTTTCGATCTAAAGGCGCGCGCTCAAGACGTGCGCGCGCACATCGGATTGGTCGGCCAATTGGGCGGTGCGGATCTTGACGCAACAGGCAGGGAAAACCTGATCCTTGCCGGGCGTCTTTACGGTCTGACGGCCGCGGATGCGGCGGCGCGGGCGGAAGAATTGCAAGACGTCTTCGACCTTGCCGGCTTGGCGAACCGAATCGCGCGCACGTTTTCGGGCGGGCAACGGCGTCGTCTGGAGATCGCGCTCGGCATGGTGCAGAACCCGTCCGTTCTGTTTCTTGACGAGCCGACCACGGGGCTCGACCCGCAGAACCGTGCCAACCTGTGGGACCAGTTGCGGGCGCTGCGTGACAGCGGCACAACCGTCGTTCTGACGACGCATTACCTGGACGAAGCCGACGCCCTGGCCGACCAGTTGGCCGTCATGGACCACGGACGGGTGATCGCCCACGGCAGCCCGTCCGAACTCAAAACCCAACACCAAGCCACCACTCTTGACGAGGTGTTCCTGACCTTGACAGGCCGCGAAATCCGTGACGGCGGCAACGCCGTCGACAAGCAAGGAGATGTCGAATGATGATCACTTTCGCGTTGGTCGCCCGTCAATTGCGCTACACGATGCGTCAGCCCGTTTGGCTGGCGTCCGGGTTGTTGACGCCGCTGCTTTACCTGGCGCTGTTTTCGCCGCTGCTCAGCGGGCTGGGCGGCGCGCTGGCTGGCACGCCGGGTTATGCGGGCGGTTCGGTCATCGACGGTTTCATGCCCGGCCTGCTGGTGCTGTTCGCGTTCGGCACGGGGATGGGCGCCGGCTGGACGGTGATC
>Ga0123357_10013661_pt1 | contig 10556 bp, 7 predicted proteins | sample TergutEmb28metaG_FD_89873 | JGI IMG/M metagenome (GOLD analysis project Ga0123357, IMG submission 89873) | Embiratermes neotenicus P4 segment gut microbial communities from Petit-Saut dam, French Guiana - Emb289 P4 | ecosystem: Host-associated > Arthropoda: Insects > Digestive system > Gut ...
ACTGTCAAATTGCACCGTGGAAGAGCAATGAAGCGTTATTCGTTTTTTGTGGTCAGAGGGTGTGAAACCTTCTGAAATCTACAGAAGAATGAAGGTTCAGTATGGCGCCATCGGACTTTCACCCGTTTGGACCTATGAAAGAACACATGCGGGGCCAGAAGTTTGCAGACGACGACGAGGTAATGGAGGCGGTGCAAAGTTGGTTAAAGGCCACGCCAAAAAGCTTTTTTCTAGAGGGCATCCACAAGCTTGTGGGCAGGTGGACCAAGTGTGTTGCGAAGCAGAGGGACTATGTCGAAGAATAAGACACAAACAATTTCTGTAAGTACTTCTGTAAAAAAGTTATTACGAGTATAAAATTTCCTGTTATTTAATGATTTACCCTCATAGTATTTCCCATTTAATCAAATTGCAATGATTTTTTTCATTCATTCAAATTTCATAGTATTCTCTATACACATAAAAATGAGTGTGCAGGCTTATAATTTAAAACAATGGAACAATGGAAAAACCAAAGACTTGAAATGTTTTGAGACATGATGCTGTGTCAGCTGGTAAACAGTTACTGGTGATACAGATGGGCCTGCAGCCTCCAAAATGTCTGTAATTAATGAGCAGTCAAGACATGACAAGATTTTGATCTTCAACAACACTGCAGTATGAACATAAAATCTCACACTGCAAGGATAATCTGTGAAAATCACAGCTCCAGGTGGGAAATGCATCATCCCACTGAAACTTCAATAGGCTTTACACCTGTTTCACGGTTTATATTCCGTCAACCCCAACAATCTATTACCTGCTCTGCTGGAGAAGTGCGCAGTGTGCTGCCATCTGTTGCTGCTGTGGAACCTTCATCATCAGAACCACCTGCTGAAGCAGTTGTATCAGAGTAGTGACCTGCTTCTTGTGCCTGAACTTGGTTCTGTACCTGGGCTAGACCTTGGGATGCCAACACCTGCAAACTCTGTACCCACAAAACAAAGCATTAAAAAATAAGAGTATTATACAACAAAACACTTCAAAACAAAGCCACAAGTTCTTCACCGCTTCCTTTGGATAACAGGCAAAATATGCACAAACCAAGACATATATGGTATATAAATAATCTCAGAAAGACAAACAAAATATCACACTACAGAAAATCTAATGGAAAAAATATGGAATTTAAACACGAGTTGGGGCTGTTAAACTCGATCCAAAATGAACCGAAACATTCAATAAAACAACGACAAACAAGGATTCCAGCGTAGCTTCAAAGATCAGGTGTGGGGGAGGTTACAGTAAATCAGTCTGAAGTGCAGTAGAACAATACCTGCAATGCTTGGCCACTGAGGTTCTGAAGTCCTTGAAGACTGGCTAGTCCTTGCAGTCCTTGCTGCAAACCTTGCTGTAGTACTTGCAAGTCTGCCCCACCTTCATGGTCCTAAAAAAAATCACATACTCAATTAAGAAGTAAATGAACAAATCCCTGTTTTATGGCACTATAAGATACTGGAAGAAAGAAACATTCTGCAGGTGATTCTGCTCCAACGCAGTGGGGATTATCCAGAAAACTGGGTTTGCTAAAGGTGCATCTTGTATTGCAAATCTTCTCTGAGATAAGGCAATTCAAACACAACCTTTATTTGCTAACTTCAATAATGCTTCTCAACAACTTACACATTTTACACATGCTTCACAATCAGTGTGTAATGTAACATATTAATGAATGGATGTCTGCATGAGACATTGACATGGTACTTCAACAAAATTTGGTACATGGAGATTTATAATATAACTGCATGTGGTAAATGAATTTTTGTCTGTATCAGTTCAACACAACCCTCTACAGATAAAAAAACTGAACTTTCTCAATTGGTACATAACATTAGGCATACATCATACAAAGACAGCTTTCATTGAGAAAGTTGTCCACTATAATGCATATTTCAAGAACAGCAACAAAATTATGAATAGGCTGTGTGGCATATTTGGTTTGATTAGCTTTCCAACAGACAGACAATATGATCAATGAAGTATGAGTATTTAAAACTTGCAAAAGTAAAGCCTTCTATTTTTCCTGTTATTTACAACTACTGTCATTTAAAACATTAAAATTTTCCAAGGTTTTGAGGTTCACAGGATCGTATATCGTGATATATTCATATAATAAAACCAACGAGATGCACTAATTTCTCAAATTTATTTTTGGATTAAAACTCTACATGTTTTGGACAGTTCCTCCGTCCATCATCAGGAGTTTAGTATTGTACATACAGCAATGGTATATGCCATACAGGTTATGTTGACAGCTTGCATGTGGAATGCCACTCAAAAGCTGTTAGCAAAACCTGTATGACAGAGACCATTGCTGTGTGTACAACGCGAAACTCCTGATGATGGACAGAGGAACTGTCCAAAACATGTAGAGTTTTATTCCAAAAATAAGTTTGAGAAATTAGTGCATCTGTTTGGTTTTATGATAATAATTTCCAAGTTTTCGTTATATGACATTAAGAATACCGCAGTTATTACAATCCTATAACCAATAATTACTGTCAATTTACTTACCTGCAGGCTAAGAGCTATAGCAAGCTCCACCATAGTCTCATCATCAGCATCTGGAGGGATGTCCAGCATTGGTGGGAATGCTCCTGGAGTACCAAGCAAGGCCTCAATAGGATTCACATTCATAGACACACCACTGGCACCTGCTCCTGTCACACAAAATTCATTCTCAAAACATCATGCTATAAATCAGTTCACCTGAATATTCAATGTAATTAAAGCTTTAATACAAACTAGCATAGAGCAGAATAGTGGTAATTCTTACTGAATACAGTAAAACCATTTTTTTTATGTTTAGGTGGGGACCACCTAAAAATGGTGTAAAATTTGGGAAACTTTGTCCTCATATGCAAGTATATAAAACTGGAAAATTCAATATGTAGGAACATAAGGTTGGGATTTTATTGTATAACAAAATATGAACATTTTACTTTTGTACAAATACTTATTGAACTTTCCCTCCATACTGAATGGAGAAATCTGAGACAAACTACCGATGCTGCAGTAAATAAAATGAGACTAATACACCAGTGGAAATGGCATTACAAGGATATATTTTGATTAACCTTCAGAGTCTTTGTCCTAAATACAGGATGGCACTTAAAACCCTACCTGGCTCGATCATACTCCATGCAAGGGAGCCAGAGCCCTGCCATTTGCATATTTTCTCTCAATGCCATGAAAACATACAGAGAAATAAAGTATAGCTTCAATTATTCTTTAACTATGCAATAAATAGAATTTTTGGCCAGCTTCACACTCCAGACACTTTACTCCCAGGAAAGAACTAATACACCCATGAAATAAAAGTCTATATGGTATCCAGAGACGGTTTGGACAATGTATTCTTTATTTTCCATCATTCAGGACATTCTGGAATGCATTCTACTGCCAGGTGAAGCGCTGAGTATGTTGATAGAAGATGACCCAGTTTCTAAGTGTCCATTCCGGTGATAAAGTGCAGAAAGCATAATTCAGTATGACATGACTTCCATTTCAAAGACAGAGTTGTGTGGCTGGCATATAAACAGCAGGCTTAGTGTGCAGTGAGAAGGTATGATAGCCTGTACAGAAGGTGCCAAAAGTCACTTCGCACCCATACTGCATTCGTCAGGAACATCCCTCAGACTGAACTGTTACATGTCTTTTCAAAAAGATCCAAGCACGTACATGCATCTGTACAAGCATGTGGGTGGCCATTTCTAACATTTGTGTAACTAGAGTAAATATGAAAAAATGTACTTTATTACAAATTCTCTGAATATGCTCATTGTCCACAGTAGGTACAGTTACTTTATGACTCACTCTATTGTGAGTACTGCTGGCAGCTGACGATAAACTTATTTTACATAGAGCTTGTAGTGTTTAGACTAAATGCAGGAAGGCTAGAGTTATTAAAAATTAGTGTTAATCTTTTCTGTATCACACACATCTCCCTGCATCACAGCTGGAAGTTCAATGAACTAAACACAAACTGTCTTTAGGCTGATAAAAAAACAAAGGAAAATCCATTATTTTTAGATGTTATTTGTCTTAAATTTCTTTATCAGATATCTCTACTTCAATATTTCTTAATTGTGAGAATTCATGCATGCTTCCTAACCTTTTCTTTTCGTTTTAAAAAGGATAATATTTTATTGCCACTCTGATCTGGTTAGCACTGTCCTGTCTTGCATTAAGCCTGCTTCATTACTGAAGAGAAGGAGAGATATATGGGTCTGACAAAGACAGAAGGCTGTAACGGCTACAATTGCGTATCCTGAGGACAGCCAATGCAAAAATACATCATGTGTGTGCTCCCTAAACAAAACCAGGACCTCAAACTAAAATATAAGTAGAACAAACTGCAATGTTTGCATCTTCTATAAATTTATTTTGGGTATTTAGGAATGAGCAAAATTTAATGCATTTTGTAAGATATGCGGATGTATCTGTCTCATTCCCCACAAAATGCCACTCTTTTCATTATTTAGTCTTGTTTGGTTTATATAATATTAATGGTTTTGGTAAACTATGTGCAAAAATTTAAATGGCTAGTGAAAATTATGTACATGAAGGCAGACTGTTGCCATTTAAATCACAGTGCCCAAAGGTTTAATAACATCCATCTCATAAAGAACGACGGACATATAGACAGTATAGATGAAATGGATATAATATTTGTTAACGAATCCCTTTTAGATATATTCCTGCTTAAGATGTTAACAATGTCCAATCCTTGTGAAAACTTCATTAACATGGAATCACTGCACGCATAACACAAGAGACAATATCCATGTCCCATACTGTTACTAAACCATTATCAGAGAAGTTTAGAATAGACAATTATTTGTATCGAAAAGGTTTCAATACCAGAACTACAATGTGTAATACTCCATGTCAGTTTCAAAATAACTATACTGGTATATAAAATGTATGTTCCATCTCACATTGAAAAGCCACAATATATCTGTTTTGAACTAACCAGCATCTGGAGCAAGTAACACCATTGGTTCCACACTGTCTACTTCATAATGCTGCTCTTCTGTTGAATCTTGGGAAGGCTGAGAAACTGGATGCTTTTCAGATTCTAATTCTGTTGCCCCACCTATGAAAAATAGATTTTATTTATAACATAAGGCTCAAATACTTCATGACCTAACCAAATTCAGTAGCCTAAAAACTGAGCATGCTAGTCCTGTTATATGCTACTACCTGGTGTGCTACAATGGGGAGGACTGGGGATCAAAACCCTGCGACGTCTCAGTCGTGGACGAAGGACTCTGATGATAGCTTGCTTTGCACTGAAACTCACAGCTGAATCTTCACATGACAGTAACTCCAGATACAGCTTGGCTGCCATGGAAACTGTACCTTCTATGTCACATGTTGTGAAAGCATGGATAATTTCAACAATGGCATGAACAGTGGCTTCCACATGTGTCAAACCTGTAGACAGGAGACAAAGATCAATTACAGTTTCTGAAATTTATTAATTTAATGTCAATAATTGCCAGTGGTAGCATTATAAACATCAATTACACGAATAAATAATGGCATATAGGATACTAGTATACAACTTCTAGCCAATGACACTGTGTAGTCTGACTGTCATGTACTGATATTTCAGAGGCCTGCTCTACTTTCAGCCACCTACAAAATGCTGACATATAGCTACCAGAACACACAGCATCACATCCCAAGCAACAATCTTTATAGTCACTGCCATGAGACTCCAAATCTTACACACTACCTTACAGTGTTTCACTTTGAATAATACCACATTTATGCACATACCTTGTACAATTTTAACCTTTAAGAAAAGGGCAATTTTGTCCCATTAAATGCACACCCTTTGCATCCAAAAGGAAAAACATGTCCTGCAGTGAGCACTTAAATGGTGCTCCAGCTGCAGCAGAAATTTATTATTTAAAGGACTGTATACTAGAGGGGGAGAAAAATAAGAAAAAAGAAAGAAAGTACGTAAAGCTGACATTTGTTGCTTATTTATGATGATGCTAGCAATACTACTAATTTCAAGTGCAGTCTTAAATTTCACAACTGCCTTTTGCTTTCATGTATCATGCACAGCAACCACATATGGTCCATATGGTCAGCGACCACAACCCTGCCCATGTGAGCTGAGATGAAGATGATGACAAAACCGGAAGTCTCATGGTTAATTATCTGATGTGAGAAATCAGCATGTGAATCATGAAACAGTAACATGATTCAGTTGTTAACATGTGCTTATTTTCGTAGAAGAGTGTGTCAGATCCTACATAGTACAAGGCTGCAGCAGAAGTAGAGGACGGCACATTCTAATGTCAGGACACTATTTATAATGTAGTATACACACACTCAACATGTATACTGCTTGATCTTCCAACAAATTCAAGCAATTTTTGTTCCCCCCCCCCCAAAGGGGTGGGGAAATAAGGCATGTTCAAGGAGATGAGGTACACAGAAAATATGGTACATTTTTTGATATTTTGAAAGTGGTAAAAGTGATTCCAAACATGGCTAAACACATATTTACAGCCTATTAAACACACATCTCACCTGGAACACAGACTGGAGCAAGTGCCATGTTGGCTGGGTGGGCTTGGTGCAACAGCCACATTGCACTCATCAGTTGTAACATAAGATGATAACCACCTTCAGTGGACTCTGTTTGGGTACTTGGAATTGTTTTCTTCTCAGCATCAGACATTTCAGCTGTAACAGGTACAGAATGATGCCACAAGATGCCTTACAAGACAGAAATTAAACCACCAGTTTTGAAACCCCAATGTTTAAAAATGTAAACAACCAGCCAAAGTGCACATTCTTCATCCACGTTTTTCTTAAGAAAAACTACGCTGAAACAATGAAAATGTTTTTGTTTTTCCAACACACATTTTCATTGCACTAATCATGTGCTAGAACAACATAAATATTCTGTAGTGAATCATGGATAAGAAGAAGGCTGGTATCAGTAGCACTGCAGAGCATTCACTTTCAAAATAAGGTATTAAGGATAGAATTGTAAATTCCACAAAATAGCAACATTTGTAAGGCAATAGAGAAGCAACTGGAGAGACCATGCTGACAGGATGAGTTCAGACAAGACTGCAAATATAAGATTTCAGAATATCAACCAAATGTGTAAACAAGTTTGTTTAGACTTCAGAAAAAATGGCAAGATTCTGTTTTCTAGTGTCCATAGCAAGTCTCAACAGGCCCACACTGGATAGGATGATGATGATGATGATGATGATGATGATGGTGACAGTGACAAGATACAGAGTATTTTAATCCCTTTACCTGATGCTCAAAAATTAGTGTACACACAGCATTTGCTTTATGCCTGTTTACTTTAACATCCCTTACCAATTTACACCACTTCACAATTTATACCCTCTTATTCTTGGTTTAACACCCACTGGCTAGCTGTTTTCCAATACACTAAACCCTTATTTCTGATGAGAATATCATACTTTTCTGATTTAAGCCCACTCTTTCAGTAACACAGCTAACATAAAGTAGGACCTGGGTATTGTACTGTACAAAACAAAAATCATTCTTGCTGATCATTACACTGGCACACTAAAAGTACAATGTGAATTGTTATATCACCTATATTTTGTGTTAGTTGATGTTTTGTGCATACCAAATAGACAAAGAGGAGTCTTTCATTTGTGTATGCCCATGCTTAAACTCACGTTCAATATCAAGTTACAGGAACTAACCTGGACACACTTCACCCACTGGAGTCTTGTCCTGCTGCTGTTCTGCAAATCTGGCCAAGTTATATGGTCTTGCTACTGCCACACCTCTTGCCGTTAGGACCAGTCGATAGAATGCCTCTGCATCCAAGTCTCTTGGATCAGTCACTTCCGCCAAGATAGCAAGAGACTGATGAACATGGTTCAGCAGGGCCTGATCCTTTAAGACAACATTCAAAAAGTACTTGTTAAAACATCATGAAGCAATCCTCATAAGCAATAAAGAAACATACTTTACATCATAATCCTCTCTAATGAGCAAACTCTATGAAACAGTTCTCCTGAAAACTGGTAGTTGCTCAAATGGTCAAGAAAGCTCAGGATAGCTCAAAACCACATTTCACTCTTCAATGATGCTGGGGTTTAAATTCTGACTAATGGCCAGGACAGAGCGGATTTAAACTCATGTTACCCTAACACTCTCACACACTACAGTGTACAGATGCCCACACTGAAGGGTTAAAACAGCCCACCATAACGCAGTCCACATCTGCACAACCAGTTTCTTTAACAACTATTTTTACACCAATTTCCCAAAACACTGTGGACTCCTGAGTGGTGTCTTGCTTCAGGTGTTCTACTAAAATCATGCATGCACTTCCCACCTTTCTTGTGCATGTCAAACGTCTTACTTCATTCTCCTTGATTCATTCATCATCTGCATAATATTTGGTGAGAAGTACAAGTTGAAGAGTTAGCTATCCCTTCAAATTCAGAATAACAGTCTTAAAACGAATAAGGTGTATTTAATATTAAAGAGTATCAGCTTCAAACGATTTTGGTAATAAAGCTTACACTGCTAACATATCTGCATTCTGATCAAACACAACTCTCCTACTACTGGCAAAAAACATCTGTAACAATTTCAGATCCTTTGTTAGGTTCTGTGCAACATTCATATGAATCACACCCTAGCCAAATAGAAGACATAACCTCAAATTACAGAAAGCCTTAAAATTCAGAAAAATTAATTAAAACTGCAACCGGTAATTTAACATGTATTCAGAAAAGTGGAAACCTCCATTGAGCCATGACATATTTGAAATTCTCAACCAAGTTCAGCAGTTCTGAAACTCAAACTGCATTCAAAGATATTGGGAATGGGTGTCTGTCACATGTCAAGAGATAATGACCTTGAGATTTTAAAAAAAGGCAGTAACATCATAATTATTAACATTTTCACACCATTAACTTCCCTCACAAAATTCAATAATTTCAACTCATCTCCAATGGTGAGACTACATGATTTTTTAACTTCTGGTATGCAGCTGCAATGCAACCTTAACAAGTGTGATAAGCAAGGCACATGCAAAATACACAGTAAACATCAGTCCATTCCTGAACATATTAATCATACCTTGTAGCTGTGATATGCTGCTCGTGTGGTATGTAATGCTGCAAGAAGACATTTTGTATGCAGCTGAACACAAACAGGTGTTGGCAATGTAAGCAGCTGAGTGGCCACTTCCACAGCAACTGTCCTTTGTGCTGTCTTGTTCTCATCTGTTGTTGCATTGCCATACAATGTGAAACATCCATCCAGCACCTCCAAGACTCCAGATATCATTCTGAAAAAATGCAACTGGAATTAACTACCTATACATTAGCAATAAAAATATACTAGACCATACCATTCTACTTGCTTATAAATCAGTATTATTCTTCTTTCTTCACTGTACTTCAACTTTTGAAGGCATTTACCTTCTCAAAGATCTACCCCCCACTGGTTCCTATCCAGCAGTTTTCCTTCCATCCAGAGATTGCCAGTATTTGTCAGACATGTTACACACAACAAAGTGTATATAATGTAAATGGTATAATCAATGGAACACACCTGTCCAGGGAAGTAAGTTGCACTGGGGTAACAGCCACACTGTCAGTCTCATTGCTTGTTCCTGTAGCTGTCTGGGTTGCAGCAGCTGATGTACTTGCAAGATCTTCAGTTTCTTCTGGCCAACCAAATGCATCCTTTGTCTTTCCATACCTACATACAGTCACACAACAATGGTTATCAAATAACTTACTTGAGATTACGTAAATATTAGGACACTGAGTTAGTTCCAGTCTGTTCAAGAAAACGTGCTTGCATTCACACATTACACAATCTAAAACACACTATGTTAACTGATATGTTATTTGAAAAAAAGAAAACAGTTTATTCAAAGAATGGCCAATAAACGCTGTCATTTATAACTGACACTTGGTGTTCTCAGCATCACAATGAGTGATGACTATACCTAACAACAAGCATCAAAGGGTTGATATTAGAAAATACCTCTTGTCTTAACTTAATATGAGGTTGAGACTGCAGCTTCAGCATTGTGATAACAACAGCCCAAATACCAGCTAACATGCCTACAGTGTAGGGACAGACACCAATCATACAGGCTAATTTTTGTCACTGACCAACTATCATGGGTATTATGAAGACTCTTAAACTGGGTTTTGTGCAAAGTCCTCATTTTTAAGGACCTTACAACATGACTAGTATACAAAGGATCTTATTAGATAATCCATGGTGACAGCCTTATCAATGGCATTACAATACAAGAAAGCACCAATTTTTCCAGAGATCTCAGATTGCATATTTCATCACATGACTCATGCACACTCAGTTCTTATCACAAAAAGAAAGTTGAAATTAGAGTCAGACTGACAGCAGAAGGTCTAACAACCCCCCCCCCCCCAAAACGCAGTTTTTCAGAAAGGGTAAGAGGGAACACAACAACACTGACAGAAATACACAGGAATATGGATATC
>Ga0123357_10013663_pt1 | contig 10556 bp, 7 predicted proteins | sample TergutEmb28metaG_FD_89873 | JGI IMG/M metagenome (GOLD analysis project Ga0123357, IMG submission 89873) | Embiratermes neotenicus P4 segment gut microbial communities from Petit-Saut dam, French Guiana - Emb289 P4 | ecosystem: Host-associated > Arthropoda: Insects > Digestive system > Gut ...
GACCTCACGAGGCTGAGTGGACCCCGTTCCAGACCCACTACTACTCAGAAAATCTGGTAGCGCCGGGGATCGAACCCGGGACCTCTGTATCTGTAGCCAGAAATTCTGACCACTAGACCACAGTTGAGGAAGTACACTCCATTGAAATCGTGGTAAAGATCCACAAGAGTACACGATATAAGGACCCAGAATTCTGCTGCCTTAGTCTTTGCCTAGATTTTCAAAACAAAAATTATAGTAATAACATAAACAGCCAACTAGATAAAACAATAACAAATTTTATTGATACTTACAATCAGCTCAGCATGTTTCGTGCGATTATTTCGCCCACCCTCAGGAGCACTAGACTGTGTTTACAGCTTGCGGTATAATGCACCGGCGATGCTGCCACCAGGCAGCATCGCCGGTGCATTATACCACAAGCTGTAAACGCAGTCTAGTGCTCCTGAGGGGGGGGGGGGGGGGGGAAAATAGCGCACGAAACATGCCGAGCTGATTGTAAGTATCAATAAAATTTGTTATTGTTGTATCTAGTTGGCTGTTTATATTATTGCATCAATGATGCACGGTCACACAAAAAAATTATAGTTTTGCCTTTCTCACGCCTTACATAGTCCTGTACATATTATCGATTTTGGTTTAGTTACCCTCAACTTTAAGTGAAAATCACAAACTGTGAAATAAAGTCAGTTATTTAAGTGGTGCACATAACTTAGGTATTTTAGTGGCGTATGTACTACCCTGTAGCTTACAATAAGCGACATAAACTTGTTAACAAGTCTATACATCTGATTTGTCGGCAGTTGACCTCTGGGTAAAATACGTAGTCATAAAATAAGCCAGATTCCAAACATAACTTTCTAATTGGTATATTTTTAATGTCCTAAACTGAACTTCTCAATCCAGCTGTCATAGGTACTGCTTCGTAATTCTGACTTTTTGTGATATTTCTTAGTCCTTCTAGACAACCTCCGGACTTGTAACTCCAACTAGTCGACTACTGTTTCCTTCCACACACCCTTTTCAATTAATTTTTGTCTAATTGTCCTACCATTAAATGCTATATAATATAAGCTACCAATGACATCGTTAAATAAACAACAATGAAGTATATATTTTGAAAGTCCCAGGTTCGAATATCGATCCGCTGTGCAGGCAGAGATATTTTAATTCTTTCCGCCAAATCCATCCAGATCTATCATTCAGAATTATTCTGACATTTAGGGCTAAGTAACGTTTATTGCCCTTGCAATTTTGTCTGTAAGTACTACAAGAGGCAATCCCTCATTATCATGAAATCAAAATAATTTGCTTGCGTTGTTATAATGTGAGAAGAAATACTTAAAATTGACCTAGTGATTGCGTGTTATATGTCTGAAAGTGTTATGAAACTCATAAATTGGGCAAATAAGACGTGAGTTCCCAGCTTCGGTCTTCCATTGCATTTCGGGAACAAATTAGGTCAAAGAAACTTTAACTGGGTAGTTATATCGGAGATGGAGTGTCGGATATACCATAATCGTGATTTATAGTGATGGGACGAGAGTGATGATGGTGTTAGCGGTGGCGCTGCACAGTGTCGTACCATTCACGTCAGATCTTGTAATCACAGCCCAGAACTGATGACACACAGCAGTGCAGCTACGGCATTGCTACCAAGACTAGTAACTGGCCGGCTAAATGTACCGAATATCTGCGGGACATACACGGATATCGCAGTACGAAATTGGGGCTTATCTCATCACAATGTGGTGCAGCTTGCTTCTCATCTGTCATCTCTGCTACGTCAGCTTCTAGACCTTTCGTATTCTGGGGTTCCTTTATACCACAAGAATCCTGAGAAAACTCCAGACCAAAACTAACACCTAGTCCTTGCTTATGCATGTGGGCGACGGAGTTTGTACGCTACATAAAAAAATCACTATTTTGACCTCATGATCAGAAATATTTCGCACTCAGAAAATGTTTTTTGTTACTTTGCTGAGATATTCAAACAAAGTGATATTCATTTTTATAGTTATTAAAAATACGCAGTCATTTGAACACAGAATGAAACCTCCTATCCATGAAATGCAGAGAACTTTGTTACCAGCTGAGCGACTATTAGTTTCTCAATTAGGAGTATGTTCCACAGCATTAACAAGAACCTTGTAAACGGACCTTTACATTTTCGACTCCACGCATTGTAATACAGTTGTTGCAAATTAGACCAACAGAATGCACACACTATAATGTTTTAATTTACAAAACTCCTACACGTTTCGGGCCTCACTGGCCCATCGTCAGGGAGTGCTGTTATGCAGGACAATAGCTAGGCCGTACTGTCATCTCCTATATACGGTATTGTGGTGAGATCATCAATGCACGAGGTATAGAGACGAATATGTACACAATAGCTGGAGCAGCTTGTACGTTGGAGTGTGTTCACCGTATGAGGGGAGAGGAGGGGTGCATACAGGGTTTGGTGGGGAAACGTGAGGGAAAGAGACCGCTTGGAAGACTCAGGCGTAGATAAAGGATAATATTAAGATGGGTCTTCAGGAAGTGGGATGTGGGACATGAACTGGATTGATCTGGCTGAGGATAGGGATTGGTGACGGGCTCTTGTTAAAGCGGTGATGAACCTTCTATAAGATGCGGGGAATTTCTTGACCAGCTGAGGACCTGTTAGCTTCTCAAGAAGGACTCTGCTCCATGGAGTAAGTAAGTACGTACAGTTATTTTGGACCTTGTCATTTTTATGGCGTAGCAGGTATAGCGACTTGCTAGGGCCTGGAAAGTTCGATGTTCAAATCCCGATAGGGGCAATAGACTTTTCTCTTCAGCAGAACGTCCAGGCCGATTCTGAGGTCCACCTAGCCTCATTTTCAGGGGCTAACAGAATTCTGCCACTGAGGTAAAGCGACCGGGGCTGAAATTAGCCCCTCATCTCTATCTATTGTCAAGGTTGAGACTGCGTGGAGCTATATTCCACTCCCCAAATATGCTTTCATAAAGTCAAGGAAAAAACTTTAGTTTTACCATCATTCTTTCCGTCTTTGGTGGTTCTGTCTTTATGGGTGACCAGTTTTGTTTCAGTGACAGATTTCCTTATTGACTTTATTTTCCAGTCTTAGTCTTAGTAATTAACCAACTTAGAGTAATATGTGCTCATCATCAGGAGGTCAAAATTGTATTGTACAGCATCTGGTATCATCACACCTGTAGGTGGCCGTCCCGTGCACAGGTTGAGAGAGGACCTGTGCACGGGACGGCCACCTACAAGTGTGATGATACCAGATGCTGTGTAATACAATTTTGACCCCTTGATAACGAGTACATAGTGCTCGAAACATGTAGAGGAATATAATAAATTTATTATAAAACAAGAATTTGTGCATTAAGTTGGTTAATTACTAATATTATACTGAGATGCACGGTCAGCAAAACATCATAATTTATTTTCTAGCTCTAAATTTATCGGACAGCAAGTGGTGTATTCAGACGCTTCGATACCCAAGCTTTGGAAGTAATCTCGAAAAAAAAAAATTATTTATTAGTTTAATAACAACCAACCACACGGATACATAAGCAGTTATACGTCCCTTGATGCCGTGTGTATGAAGCACATAATGGACTGTGACGAGCACAGCTGGGAGTAACGAATCAATCTTGTGCGGAAGCTGGTGCAGGAACCCAAGTTACTATACAACTTTCTCTTGGAGAAGGGAAGTCAAAATAGACGGAGAATTAACGTTAGTCTATATAATCATGAAAATGAAAGACTTGCACCCAGTAATAGCCTAATTCGAGTTAAAGGTTTTACCCCTAAGCCTACCTGCTCTTTACAATGCGTAAGAGTGAATACTTAGTGGAGTTATATTTCTGGGAAAGTAATTACCGGCAGTAGGAATACTGCAGTCGGCCTAGCAACTAGGCTGTGGGCTGGATGTTCCTGCTGGGAGCAATAAAATTCTCTCTTATCCAAAACATCCAGGCCAGTTATGGAACTACCCATCATACTATTCAATGGGTACCGGGTTTATTTTGCTGTGGCAAAACGGCCGGAGCCTGAAGCTAATGACTCACCCCCCCCCAACTAGCGCTGAGGTTAAGAATGTGTGAAGGTATACATCTTCTCCCTCTCAGGCCTACATATTTATGGCGTGGACAGAGTAAAGCTTAGTCTTTAATGATCAACGTGTTTTAGCACCACGTTGACACGGAGTAGGCCTATGTCAGTATGAAGCTTATGGTTAGTCGTGTTAGGCCACATCGTACTGTACCATATTATCGGTGCTTGGCACGTAACAAAAATTATAATGCCTCCTTGTTACATGTTGCCCAACCAATATTATCGTACATCGGAGGTCAGTTGCACTGACCTTTCAGTCAGTAAAGTACAGCAGTATTTATTTCGTTGTAACACCGATAATATCGAGGTGAGAGGAATTTTTTTGGGAATTCACACACGAGAATATTATACTTATCAGTGGCTTCGCGGGAGATAATGTCTATCTAATGTTTTAAGCTTCTACGACGTGACATATTTTTTATCTTCGAATTTTTATCTCTGCTTCATTTTGTGATATTTCTGCTTGTGATATTAAGTGTACTTTGATGAAGAGAATATGGCGTTTCTAATGACTTGAAGAACCAAATAAATTTAATATACCTGCAATAATATAAAAGCCGAATAAATTAATAATTTTTAAGATTCCAGTGTTCTGAGATACGACAGCCTTTAGAGTAGTATGTAGTTACCGACGTTTCGGAGGAAATTTCTTCCTTCATAATTATGGTAGTTGGACGAGGAGACAGAAAATAGCAAGAAAGATAACGAACGACAGGAATAAAGATTTAAAATTTGAAAATTGTGTTATAACAGTATAAGTAAAATGAAATGTCGCATCTACTTCCCAGTTTATCGTGCCCTTTAATACTCGCTTTCAATGCTATTTTACTTGCCAAATAAATTAAGGAACAAATGGGGCTTTCTTCCCCATCCGCCATTTGAAAATACCTTGTTGCACTTCTTTTGTCCTTCCCTGGATCCTGTCAAACAATTCTTGTCCTTTATAGGAAGTAAATTTTTGAAGAAAAAAATAAGGCGATGTTCTCCCATTTACACCTAAGATTTATAAGTTATCTCCTGCCAGGATTACTGCCTGTCAAAACAATACACGCGTTATTTTTTCCGCACGCTTGTCATTACCTCTTTTTTCGTCCTTTTCAATCTTGTAAACTTAACAAGGAAATACTAAATGCGAACAGCAGGCAATGACGCTCTGAACACGTGTCATTGTCTTCTTTCCCTAAGCACATAATTAGACGATTATGCTCATCTCGCTGTATGAGTAATGACTCAATAATGAAAGACATTTTCCATACAAGTGTATAGAAAGAGAATGTTACAACATACAATGATCTTATAGCAGCGTAGTTGATGTTTAAAATCTTCCTGGATATTACGGTATGTTAATTAGTAATCCAGAAATTTCACTAGCGGCGTTTGCTGTTGGTCGTTTACCCTCAGGCACTTAAGTTAAGGTTCTCAGTTTTAAAACCTATGTGTATTAAGTGCCCTACGATATAGCGTAACATTAAATCTGCAATCTGGTATCTTAGAATGATGTTTTCGAAACGCAGATTTTATTTGAAAGCCTTGTTTCTGCTCTGCGTTCTTTACATCCCAAACAATTTAACGTTCTTTATTCAATTGTACTAACATCTTGAAATAATAATTGCATATTATGAAGCCCAACGCCTTGTAATTCTATTATCTTTATATCTCAAAATGCATGTCTGGTAGCTGCTGTGTAGGAAGCATATACAGTTCAGGTTCAGTTCAATACGTACCCATGTCGCAACGTTGAAGCAGAATAATGTACCCTTCAAACAGGTTATTTTTGAATTGAGGTTTCCATAGCCGGATCCATCTCCAGAGCCTTTTCCTCCAGCCATTACACTGAATCGAAGTTGTTCGCTAAGTTAATGCTTTAGTTCCCACAATGGAAGACACACACTCGCCACTCAGCTCTGTAACTCTGATAATGATTGCGGCAACTAAAGCACGTCACAACGCAACTCATTACTGCAATTGGGCTACCTTATCTCTCCAGCATTCTAGCAACAAGCGTGATGTGTAGATACACCCAGAAAGATATGAAGATATGATAGTTTGCTTAGGATTTTTTACGTTCTGACTCACAGACTTATAGCATACCTACCTACTTTCGAACCTGTTCAACTACCTAATTAACTACCTATCTGAGTAACCAAGTAACGACATATACAAATGCGTAAATATCTACAGTAGGTATCTTACCAAAGAAGAAACAAACCATCTCTCCACTGGGTCACTCAAAGTTTTTTTCACCACTAAACTCATAATTGCCGGTCCCTGTGGCCGTGTGATCTAAGGCGTAGGTCTGCGGCCGCTCTCCTGCTGATATTGTAGGTTCGAATCCCATCGAGAGCATGGAGGTTTGTCTGTTGTGAGCTGTGTGTTGTCTGGTAGAGGTCTCTGAGACGACCTGATCACTGGCCCAGAGGAGTCCTACCGACTGTGGTGCATCGTTGTGTGTGATCTAGAAACTTTGTGAATGAGGAGGTCCTGGCCCACTTGGGGCTGTTGCGCCAAAAAAAAAAACTTATAATCCACAGTCGGATTTGTGTCCATCTATTCCTAGTGGGGTACGCAGTGGAGAAGTTGGTTGAGGCACTGCGCTGCAAGCCGGAAGATCGCGAGTTCAAGTCCTTCCGGCCGTACTCTGGCCCTGGGGTCGACCGAGCCTCTAAGAGGAATGAGTACCAGGGATATCCGCTGGAAGGGGGGGGGGGGGGAAAGGCGGTCAATGCGTTGGACTGACAAGCTTTTCACTTTCATTTGCGGATTGTTAACAAATTCTGGGAGCCTCAACTTCCTGGAGCCCTTAGGTTCTGTCCAGAACTGTAAAGGGGTAGCTTTACCTCTTTATTCCCACGACTGCAATTAAACTAATTTTTTTTTGCCTGTGGAAAGTTTGCGTGTAACTGTAGATAGTGTTTTATTTAATTCTGCTTACATATAATCTCCAATGTAGCTGATAATTTTCTTCATGCATATTTACAACTTGAATTATGTTTATTCCTTTTCTAGCCTGCCTCTGTATTACAAATAATTATTTAAGAAATAATGAAGGTACTCCTAAACACTGTTTCTATTTTTTTATGTATGTACCTTGCATCTTGTCTGTAGTTTTTGTTTCAACCATCAGTGCACTATATATATATATATATGTATACAGTATATATTTTTTATTTTAACAGTGTTTTAACAATATTTGTATTGAAGACGATAAAAATGTATCGAAACACCTAGAAGTGATTATAATATAAATATTGTTAAAATAAAAAACATATATTGTGCATTGTTGGTTGAAATAAAAACTGTTTCTATATTTTTTATTACCTACACGATCGATTTTCAAAAAGTTTACCAATAAAATTTGTCTACCCACTTATTCTTCCTCTTTAACCAAGCTTACAGCTACAATTACAACGGATGGCTACAATCAAAGTCTACATCTGTAGTGGATTTTCAATTCTATATTTCAGCTCTGCTTAAACACAGGACATTTGTGAATCCGACAAATGGAAAAAGCTTTAAGAATTGTGACGACTGCGTAGTTACATACCAGACGATTTGAAGCTGCGAATTGTGTGCAAACGTATTCAGTTTAATTTGTACAAACTTGTAAGAAACGGGATAAAACCTGATATTTTATTAAAATTTGACCTAAAATGATCTGACTTGCCCTAAGAGTATGACGTCCGGGGTATTTCACTAACCGCAGGAAAGGTTTTTTGTTTGGCTATACGTCACTTATGTACACAACAGTTCGCCTCTCTACGAAATGGCAAGATATATTTTCGAAGGCAGAATGGAAGTATGAGATACAGTGTCCATTATTATTCAAATTAGATCCAGCTTGCTGCTATCTTCGAAGGCATATGAAGGCAAGAGGGTTTGAAATAGCCAGGCAATTTATAGACTTATATTACCTCAGTTCTCTAGAAAAATAAATTGGAAATAATTTATACAGGTGTGTGTTCCCTCCTGCTACAAAGCTGATCAATTTTATTAACAAAGCAATGGATTGTGGTGCAGTATTAGCCATCCTATATTGTTTCCTTAAGATCCCTTTTAATATTACCCTGCTCGTTACTTCTTAAGTCTACCTTAAGCCTTTCTCTTATCCCACACACATAAAGTGTTATTTGCCCATTTAATCCTTCTTGACTGCAGCGCCCTGAGATTATTCCCTGTTGAGTAGGAGTCATGAAGATGATCTATAAACAATTCCTTATCTCCCGTTTCTTCCCACATTTTGGGCACGTGATCTTCCTTAGCACTCTTCTCTTGAACACCGTCAGCGTATGTTCTTCCGTAAAAGGCCAAGTTTCACGTCTGCAGTTGATCGTAACGATTTACAGTTTGCGAGCTAGCAAGGTGGTACCGCGATGTATCCTTCAGGTGTTCGAATGGACTTCCAGGTTTGTTAGTGGCTGACCTAACGGGAATTTTTATTGTTTTCTAAGTCAGTGCAGATATGTACTCTGTAATAGGTTATTATAAATTTATTCCAAGTCTTTCAACTCTTTACAGTTCACTTCTTTTTTTATTTTTTGACGGTGTAGTTGAAATATCGCCTTTCAGTACTCTGAAAAAAAAAGGCAAAGCAGTCCCGTTACAGACCTGGACAGGCTCAGAGGGTTCCAGGAAGTTAAGGTTCCCAGATTTCGTGACAAGGGCACAGGATGGTGGGAGGTTGTCAGCCTTACGCACCGACCGCCTTTAGCCCCAGGAAATACTCTTGGTACTCATTTCTGTTAGAGGCTGAGTCGACCCCAGGGCCATTGTGCGATAGGAAGGATTTTATGTCAAAGAAAAATCCACTGACACCAGCTGGGATCGAACCAGCGACCTTCCGAATTGTAGCACAGCACCTTAACCACTGTGCTACCACGGTCTTTCAGCACCCTAAGAATCGACAAATTAACAAATGTGGAGACTTTTTTTCCTTTCTTTGTCATCACTTCTTCCCTTCTTTCTAAGCCTGACCTCTGTTTACCTACTCATTTTACGTGTAGAGAGTTATTGTTGGCCTTTATCACACTCAGTGACACACATACATTCGGTATGACTCCTCTGGACGCGAGGTCGGCCCGTCACAGAGCCTTCTACCTGACAACACGATATTCACAAGAGACAAACTTCGTGCCTCCGGCGGGTTTCAAACCAACAGTCCCAGCAAACGTGCGACCGCAGACCTACACCATGGTCTGCGCGGCCACCGGAATCAGCTTTTGTCGTCACAGCACAAAAAATGTTAAAGGAAATGTGTTTAAGATAAAGAAAGATAAGACCTCAATAAAGTAGATTTCAGGATGTGGGTGTATCCGCTTTCGCAGGAGTTGCAACACGACACAATAAGTTGCAAATCATTACCAAGCAGCGTCATATGACTTATTCCTCACTTTCCCTCATTTGAATTTAAGCCTATAATAATGATGTTGAAGGGGGGTTACATATCTCGACACAGTAAGTTCCTGACACAATACAAATATATGAAAATATGTTATCAAATATTGGCCGCCTCGAAGAAAATGTGGTATGCCTTCTTTGCCTACGTATAATATAGGCCAATCATGAAATTAACTTCTCTGAATACACAGGGCTGTCACGCTTAGCAGTATTCCATTCGCATAGTTTTTCCCTGAGATACGCCTCATGCCGACTTTTAGAAAGAACGAGTTAAGACAACAAATTAAATCGTAAGTTTTATTTGCACCTCACCGTAATTAATTTTAAGTAATTATGTCAGTAATTTTTGTCCTATTGGAGTGATAATAACATTATTTGGGCATGGGCCACGCGGTGGCGCATTTGGTTGAGACACTTCGCTACAAGCCGGAAAATCGCAGGTTCTGTTCCCGATGGTGCCATGGAATTTTTCATTGACATAATCATTCCGGCCGCACTATTTCCCTGGGATCGACTCGGCGTCTAGCAGAAATGAGTACATGGGATAATTTCTGCGGGTAAGGGCGGCCGGTGCGTAGGGCTGACAATTTTACCACCTTCGTTTGCCGATTGTCTCGAAATCTGGGAGCCTCAACCTCCTGGAACTCTCTGAGCCTGTAATGGGCCAGTAAAAGGATTGATTGTTTGCTTTATTTGGGTTTGTTATCAAAATGAAAGGCTGTATGTAGGATATGAAGCGCTGAATTCAGTGCTGCACAGTAAGTCATAGTTTATTTTTAAATTATTCTCTTTTCTGTCCGTTGCTAGGCAGGATATACTGCAATGCAACATTCTCATACTTGTGTTGGCCAAATTTACTCTTTATTCCTGCAATTTTTGGCCACCTTTCCGACGTACATTGTATTTATAATATTTGTATGGGAATTTCATTTCATTTTATTCTCCGTGCAATTGAATTAATGTAATGAATAAAAGGAGCCAACTAAATTGCACTGAATATTTATTAAAACATCATACGATGTAGTCCTACATTAGTTAAAATTAGATA